>WOR8_10000074_pt1 | contig 86040 bp, 80 predicted proteins | sample DeeMarSeWOR38_10_FD_19890 | JGI IMG/M metagenome (IMG submission 19890)
CAGCCGTGGGCCGGTTACCACTTTCTGGGCGACCGTTTCCGGCAGGCGCCGCCGCAGCTCATCCCAGAACGCTTCGTCGGTCCAGTGGTCAACATTGTCCTGCAGATCGCACTGGATATAGTAACGGCTGCGGGTATGCGACCGCATGCTGCACAGCGCAAAACCTCGCTGGTGGTTGGTGTATATCAATTCCCGGTCTACCGGTGGGACATCGGACAAAATCCCCAGCCAGCCAAAGGGGTACACCTTTTCGAATTCCTTGATGCCGTCGGCACCGACGCTTTTGCGCGATACGCCATGGTAACCGTCACAGCCGGCCACGAAATCGCACGCAAGCTGCCGGCAATCGCCGTTTTTCTCGTAGATGATGCGCGGCTTGCCTTCCAGGAAATCTTCGATGGCGACAGCCGGCGCTTCGTACTCGATGACTCCGCCTTCGGCCAGCCGCTTTTCGATCAAGTCGCGGGTCAGTTCTGTCTGCCCGTACACCATCACCGAGCTGCCGCCGGTCAGTTTGTGCATGTCGACATATTCCATGCGGCCGTCGAAAGCCAGGGAGAAGCCGCCATGAACCAGGCCTTCCCGGTCCATGCGCTCATTGACCCCGGCTGCCCGAAGAAGGTCTACGGTACTTTGCTCCAGAACACCGGCCCGAATCCGGCCGAGCACATGGTCGCGACTTTGCCGTTCCAGGATAACCGAATCGATCCCGTGAAGGTGAAGAATCTGCGACAACAGCAACCCGGACGGTCCCGATCCGATGATGCCAACTTGCGTCCGCATGGCTACTCCATGTGCCAACAGTTTCGAATGGGTGATCGGAAGCTGGAGCGTGGTTCGGTGTCAAAAAAATGCATCAGAGCTGATGGAAGCACCCAACTGAATGGTTTTCGATCACTGGTGATGTTTTGAAAGTTTATGGGATATCGCCCTGGCTGTCGCCATGTAGGCCCGCACGGCTCGTTTTTGGTGCAATGAAACAATATAGGCATCTCGCAAATAATATCAACGCCGTCGGGTACGGTCGCATCTCGAAAACATGAAGAACGGACCCCCGGGGCCGTTGACGGCAATTGTTTAGTGCAGCGTACAGAGCTTCCTATCTTTCGGTGCGCAGGCCGGCGGAATCGTCTAGTTGGTGTCGATATCCTCCGCCTGAATTGAAAGAGCGATAGATTTTGCGACCAACCCCTGCGATTCAGGGCTTTACCGCCTCTACTTCCAGACGCACCATGCGCACATGAACGATACCCTCGCGGTCCATCGGGTGGCTGTCGAGGTATTCATCGAGAACGGTGTCGATAAAATCTTGTTCAAGATCGGCGGGTACTCTTTCCAGATAGGGCAGCCAGGTGGTTCGGATCCAGCCGGCAAAACCATCTCTGCCTTCATGCCGCATATCCTTTTCCAACAGATCGAGGCGGACGGGATCCAGCGCTGCATCTACCAGCCACCCGGCGTATTCCTCCGGACCGAAAAAGCCGTACGGAAATTCGAAGTCCAAAAAGCGGGATGCCCATCTGCCGTTGATAATGGAATCGAAAGCCGCTACGACGCCTGCAGCATTTCCGCTCCCTCCCATTTGAAACAGAAGCCGCCCGCCTCTCTTCATCGCTTTGCGAACGCGCCGCAGCATCGGCGGGTGCCGTCTGATCCAGTGCAGCGCGGCATTGGAGAACACGACGTCGAAACGGTTGTCTTCGTCGAGATCGCGCACATCCAGGTGCTCGAAGCGCAATCGCGAATTCGGATAATCGCGGAACCGACGCCTGGCCAGGTCGATCATTTCCGCAGAGCTGTCGATGCCCAAGACACTGCCTTCCGGCATTCTGTCGGCAATGGCCGCGGTTACCTTCCCGTCTCCGCAACCGATATCCAGCACGGATTCACGGCCCTTCAGCTGCAGCTTTTCGATCAGCTCGATGGCCCACTGGTACTGTGAAGCGGAGTATTTGGCGTACTGCTCCGCGTCCCATTGGTAACTTCTTTTATGATCGATCATGATACCTGCCGAGCTGGGCATCGTAGGCATCGAATCCCACGATTTGCTGCAGCCGTCGAAAATCGATCAGATCGGCCACCGGTGTTCCCTGCTTCAGACAGGTCAATGCCCGCTGCATGGCATCAACGGATGTATTGAGCAGGGTCAGCGCATATACGGCAATTTTGTACCCCATGTCCTGCAGGTCGCGGATTGGCAGCAACGGGGTTTTACCGTGTTCAACCAGGTTGGCCATCTTGTGTCCGGGCACCTGCTCACAGTAGCGCTGCATTTCCGAGCGGTCGAGCGGGGCCTCCAAAAAAGTGATGTCCGCCCCGATGTCGTGAAAGGCCCGGCAGCGTTCGATGGCCTCGGCAATACCCAGGGTTGCCCTGGCATCGGTTCGGGCCATGATCAGAATATCGGCCCCCTTTTGGCGGGCATCCACCGCAGCCTGTATTCGCCGGAGCGCTTCGCCGCGTTCTACGACCGATTTTCCGGCCGTATGGCCACAGCGTTTGGGCATGACCTGATCTTCGATCATCACGCAGGCAAACCCGGCCTGGTGATAACCGCGCACGGTGCGCCTCACATTCATCTCATTGCCGAAACCGGTATCTCCATCACCCAACACGGGGATCGAAGCAGCGCTGCAAATGTTGCGGCCCTGATCCAGCATCTCGCCGTAGGAGATCAAACCCGTGTCCGGCAGTCCCAGGCGTGTTGCCGCCACGGCAAAACCGCTCATGAAAGTTGCCTGAAAACCGGCATCTTCGATAAGCTTTGCCGACAGCGCATCAAAACAGGCGGGCATCACAACCATACCGGGTTGTTCCAGCAGCCGTCGCAATTTGTCGGCAGCCGGTTGCGATCGCTCTTTCCGCTTCGCCATGAACTGCTTCCTCGCTGTATTGTTTGAAAAAAGACCCCTGGGTGTAAAGGAAAAATCTTTATGCGCCGGCGCTCACTTCATCATCTCCGGCAGCCACATGAGCCATCCGGGAAATACGATAAACAGGATCAGCCCCACGGTTTCCACGACCGCAAAGGGCAGCGCTCCCCGGATCACATCCATCAAAGACACCGACGGCGGAGACACGCCCTTGATCACGAAGAGGTTGAGTCCCACCGGCGGGGTTTCGGTGCCGATCTCGCAGGCGATGGCCATGACCACCCCGAACCATATGGAATTGTAGCCCATCCCCAAAACGATGGGCAGCAGGATGGGGGTGCTGATCAAAATCACAGATACCACATCCATGAACATGCCCATCAGATACAGCAGCGAAAAGATGAGAAACAGCACCATCCCGTTCGGCAGTTGCGAGGCGGCCACGGCTTCGGCCAGTTTCTGGGGAACTTGCAGGCGGGTCAAAACGTAGCCGAACAGCAATGCCGATGCGAAAATCAGCATGATCATCCCGGTGGTGATCATGGTGGACCGAAAGATCTGTTTGACGACGGCCCAGTTCAGTTTTCTGCGGAAAAAACCGAAGACAAAGGCCCCCGCGCATCCCACCGCTGCCGCTTCGGTGGGGGTGGCGATCCCGGTGTAGATGGAGCCCAGCACCAGCACAATGAGCACCAGAACCGGCCAGATGCGCCCTAAAGCAGTAAATCGCATGCGCCAGGTCACCGTTTCCGCCACCCGGGGCGCCAGGTGCGGTCGCAGGGTGGTGATAATCAGGATGTATCCCATCATCAACAGCGCCAGCACCACACCGGGGACGACGCCGGCCAGAAACAGTTTTCCCACCGATTCATCACCCACCACGCCGTACAGTATCAGGGCCACACTCGGCGGGATCAGCAACGCCAGGCCGCCGGATGCAGCCACGCAGCCGGTGGCCAGCCCTTTCTCATAATTGCGTTTGAGCATTTCCGGGATGGCGAAGCTGCCGATGGTGGCCGCACCGGCCACACTGACGCCGCACAGGGAGCTGAAGATGGCGCAGGCCGCCACACTGGACATTCCCAGTGATCCCGGCAGTCGGTTAAGCCAGCGGTGGGTGGCCATGTAAATGTCCGAGCCGATACCGGAAACGAAGATGATCTCTCCCATCAGGATGAAAAGCGGGACGGCGACAAGAGTGAAGCTGGACATGCGATCATAGATCACCCCCGGCACGGCCCCCAATCCCCGCGGGCCTTGCAGCATAAGGATGCCGATGACACTGGCAATCCCCAGCGCCCCGAAAACCGGCGTGCCGGAAAGAAGCAGAATGAGGAAACTGGCTACGACAATAAGCGTGATGAAAGTTGTCGCCTCCACCGGTTGTCTCCCATCTACCGGGCGGGTTTTTCGGGCCCGGCTGTTTTGCTGCCGATCGATCGGACCAATTCACCGATTTTGGCAATGTACTGAATGCTTAAAACCAGCGCTCCCAAGGGGATCAGGGTATAGGGTATCCACATGGGAAAATCGAGCAGCGAGCTGGAGTGGTAATCGCCTCTGTAGGCGGTCAGCGCCGTCCTGCCGCCCTGCCACACGAGAATGGCCAAGAAAGCCATCGTCAGCAGGGAAGTAACTACCTGTAAACCCAGACGTGCCCTTTCCGGCAACACGTCCACGGCAAAAGTGACCGCCACGTGGCGATCTTCTTTGAGCACCCAGCCGATGGACATGAACGCCACCAAGACGAGCAGATATTCGCTCAGCTCCACCGAAAAAAGCGTTGGGGCATCAAAAACGTAGCGAACGATCACCTCGTGGATGACAATCAGCAACAGTCCGACCAGCCCGAATTCGGCCAGCAGCTCCGCCAGCCATGTCAACCGGTTGATCGCTTTGGAAAGCAAGGAAAACATCGTTTATCACCTCGCCCGGGATGTGCGGATGACCGTTATCTTTTATCTCTTGCAGCGCAGGCTGCTGTGATCTGACATGCCGACGGACAGCCGGGGGGTCCTCGGCCACCAGGGGTTTTATGCCGCAGTCGACCTCGCGCTGCCCGTCGGCAGCTGCCACCGCACCGATGAATGAACGACTTTTAGCTGTGTCAATCGATACTCGCGGTCGCGGCGACTATCGGTTGGCCTTGACAAAGTCGATGTACTTCTTTCCTTCGGGCACTTTTTCCTGCCACCAGTCATACACCGGCCCCATTTTTTCACTGAAAGCCGTCAGCTCCTTCGGGGTGGCGACGTGCACCTTTACTCCTTTTTCACCGTATTGTTTCAGGGCGTCTTTCATAAACGCCTGCAGCATCTCCAGCTGCTGCTGATCTCTTTTCTTTCCGGCTTTGATCATAACGGCCTGGACATCTGCGGGCAGGCTGTCCCATTTCTGTTTGTTGATAGCCATGTAGCAGGTAAAAAAGGCCATGTTGGTGACGGAGAGATTTTCGACCACTTCATACAGTTTGCGTCCCAAGCCGGTGATCAGCGGCCGGGTGCAGCCGTCGATCGTGCCGCGCTGCAGTGCCATGTAAAGTTCTCCCGAACCCATGGTGGTGGGAGAGCCGCCCAACAATTCCATTGCCTTGCTGGCCGTGCTGCCCGATACGCCCCATTTCTTGCCCTTCAGGTCTTCTGGAGAGGTGACCTTGAAGTTTTTGGAGTAGATCTGGTAAGGGCCGCCCGCGGCCATTCCCAGTACAATATGGTTGTGTTTTGCCAGCTTTTCCTTGATTCCCAGATCCCACAGACCGGCATCGAGGCTTTTCTGCATGCTGGCCGGGTCTTCCCACAGAAACGGCAGGTTGCTGATCCCCAACTCCGGTACGATGCCGGTGTGGTACAAATCGTTGGGCGCGGCCATATCGATGTCGCCCCTTTCCAGGGCGCCGAACTCCTCCTTGCCCTTGTAGAGCTGGCCGGAGTGGTAGAACTTGAATTTCACGCGGCCGCCGGTCTCGGCCTCCACGTTCTTGATGAAATCCTGCAGCGGCTGCACCAGGTAAGGATAGGATGTCGGCATGTAGGTGGAAAAAACGATTTCGATCGGTTTGTCTGCCGCCGCTGCCGGCATTGAAACGATGGCCACCGCCAAAACGGCGACCCACAAGATAAGTGCCATCTTCCATTGCTTTGCGTTCATCATTCTCTCCTTTTGTTGGCTGTTGTTTACTGGCGTAGCTGAACGAAGCGGTCTTCAGGATTGCGCCGGAACCAGCGCTTCCTGCACTTCATTTTTCCGTTGCCGGTGGTTTCTAAAGTACATCCAACACTTCAAATCGGATCAGGTTTGAAGGTAGCCGACCACCAGGTCGCCGACCTCGCTGGTGGTGTACCCCATACTTCCGGCGGAAAGGCTTTTGATTTTGGAGCCGGTAACCTTTTTGACCGCATCCTCGACAGCACCGGCCGCCTCGACTTCTCCCAGGGTTTCCAGCAGCATGGCGCCGGCGCAGATCGCGGCCAGCGGATTGATGATATTTTTTCCTGTGTATTTGGGGGCAGAGCCGCCGATGGGCTCGAACATGCTGGTGCCCTCCGGGTTGATATTGCCGCCCGCCGCAATGCCCATGCCGCCCTGCGTCTCGGCACCCAGGTCGGTGATGATGTCACCGAACATGTTGGCGGTCACCAACACGTCAAACCACTGCGGGCTTTTGACCATCCACATGCAGGTGGCATCCACATGGTAGTATTCGCGTTTCACATCGGCATACTCCCTTTCACCGATTTCGTGAAACACCCGCTCCCACAGATCGAAGACATAGGTGAGCACGTTGGTTTTGCCCACCAACCCCAGGGTGTTGGCTTCGCCCTTGCCGCGAGCCTTCTTGCCGAACTTGCGGGCATACTCGAATGCATACCGGAGGCAGCGCTCCACCTGGAAGCGATTGTACACCATGACCTGCATGGCCACCTCCTGGTCGGTGCCTTTCATGGAGACGCCACCGACACCGGTGTAGATACCGCCGGAGTTTTCGCGGATAACCACGTAATCGATATCTTCGGGGGTTTTGTTTTTCAACGGTGTTTCCACACCCGGATACAGCCTCACCGGGCGCAGGTTGATATATTGGTCCAGTTCGAATCGCAGCCGCAGCAAAATGCCCTTCTCCAGAATGCCCGGCCTGACACCCGGATGCCCGATGGCCCCCAGGTATATGGCATCGAATCCGCGCAGTTCTTCAACGGCCGAATCCGGCAGCAGTTCTTTGCTGCGCAGATATCGATCACCGCCAAAATCAAAGTCGGTCATCTTCAGCTCAAATCCGTACCGGGAAGCTGCCGCCTGCAGCACCTTGCGCCCCTCGTTTATCACTTCGGGTCCTGTCCCGTCTCCCGGGATCACGGCGATCTGATAATTAGTGGTCATCTTTTTCCTCCAGTTTGGCTTTCCGCTGAACATAGGGCATCAGCCCCCCGGACTTTAACAGGGTCTGCATGAATTCAGGGATCGGTTCAGCTCGATAGCTCTGGCCCTGTGTGAGATTTACGATGGCTCCGCTGTCCAGGTCCACTTCCAGTTCGTCACCGGTTTGAATATGTATGGCAGCGGCCTCGCTTTCCAATATGGGCAAACCCATGTTGAACGAATTGCGGTAAAAAATGCGGGCGAAAGAACCGGCAATCACCGCAGACAGGTCGGCGTGTTTGATGGCGATGGGAGCATGCTCCCTCGATGATCCGCAACCGAAGTTTTTACCGGCCACGATGATGTCCCCCGAAGCAATCTTGCGGACAAATTCCGGATCAACGTCTTCCATGCAGTGCCGGGCCAACTCTTGCGGATCCGAGGTGTTCAGGTATCGGGCCGGAATAATGACATCCGTATCCACATCGTCACCGAACTTCCAGGCTTTGCCTTTCAACTTCATCTGCAAAACTCCTGTTGGTTGATTCAAAGTTCGTCAGGGTGGGCAATCCGGCCGAGCACGGCGCTGGCTGCGGCCACGGCCGGTGATGAGAGATAAACCTCGCTTTGGGGATGCCCCATCCGCCCCACGAAATTTCGATTGGTTGTCGATATGGCGCGTTCCCCTTCGGCCAGGATTCCCATGTACCCCCCCAAACAGGGACCACAGGTCGGTGTGCTGACCACCGCCTCTGCATCCACAAAAATTTCGATCAGCCCCTCTTTGAGCGCCTGTTGATACACGCTGCGGGTGGCCGGTATGACCACCAATCGCACCCCGGGGGAAACCTTTTTGCCTTTCAAAATGCTTGCGGCAACGCGCATGTCGTCCAACCGCCCGTTTGTGCAGGATCCAATCACTGCCTGGTCTATCGCGACATCGCCGAGAGCACCGACCGGTTTCACATTCTCGGGACTGTGGGGGCATGCCACCTGGGGCGAAAGGTCCGAGATGTCCCAATCATACGTTTTTTCGTATTGTGCATCCGCATCGGACTGGTAGAAGACGTATCGGCGCTTGGCTCGGGGTTTCACGTACGCTTCCGTGATCGCGTCCGGCGGGATGATTCCCGCTTTGGCACCGGCTTCGACGGCCATGTTCGAGATGGTGAACCGATCGTCCATGGGCAGGGATTCGATGACCGGTCCGGTGAATTCCATTGCCTTGTAGCGTGCCCCATCCACGCCGATTTGACCGATCGTGTGTAAGATGAGATCTTTTCCGCCGACCCACGGCTGCCTTGTGCCCGAATAGACCAGTTTAATCGACGGCGGCACTTTGAACCACGATCTCCCGGTAATCATCGCTGCCGCTAAATCGGTCGATCCCACTCCTGCGGAAAAAGCCCCCAAAGCGCCGTAGGTGCATGTATGGCTGTCAGCGCCGATGATAAGATCACCCGGCAAAACCAGGCCGGCCTCCGGCAGCAGGGCGTGCTCGATCCCCGCACGACCGACTTCAAAATAGTGGACGAGCTGCTGCTCTAAAGCAAACTCCCGCATGAGTTTCGCCTGGGTAGCGGATTTAATGTCTTTATTCGGAATGAAGTGATCGGGGATCAGGCTGACCCGCTTTCGATCAAACACCTTTTTGCCGCCGGCCTTCTTAAAAGCGGCGATGGCCAGCGGAGCCGTTATGTCGTTTCCAAAAACAAAGTCCAGCTCGGCTTCGAGCAACTCTCCCGGACGGACCGATTCTTTAGAGGCATGCGCGGCCATGATCTTTTCAGCGATTGTCGATTTCATTCGATCCTCCTCGATGCGGATGCCCTGCCCTCACAAGCTCCTTTTAAGGGTATACACATAACGGTCCGATCGGTAATACATGTGGGTGAGTGCCATCGGGGTTTCCCAGTCCGAATAGTAAACGTTTTGCACGAAAAACAGGGGAAAGCCGAAGGTAACCTGTAAAATGTCGGCCAGATCCATATCGGCATTTGTGGCCCGCACCCGCTGTTCCATTGATTTCAATTTGATGTTGCAGGCCTGCTGGTATGCTTCGATGAAGGTGTGCTTTTCGATCTCCCGGGTGGAAAGTTTCGTCAAAAAGCGGCTCGGACCGTAATTTACATAATAAGAAACCGGTTTTTCTTTCAGTTTTCGAACCCTTTTGATCCGCTCCACCTGCTCTTCCGGACCCAATCCCAGTATTTCGCGAATCGGAGAGGGACAGGCAATCACCTGTCTGTCTATGATTTCGGCAGTGATCCCGAGCTTTCGCCCTATCGCCATATCCACCCAGGACCGAAAATCACCCGTGATCTCGATTTCAACGATGTCGTCTACCGGCTCGGCAACCCGCGCCCTCATCCCCCTTCGGGGCACGATGCGCCCCTGTCTCGTAAGCATTTCCAGGGCCCGGCGGATGGTGATGTTGCTGACATTGAATTCGCTTTCCAATTCCCTGGCGGAAGGAATCGCATCGCCCGGCCGATACTCGTGCTGCAATATCCTGGCTTTGATCGTTTCCGCTACCTGAACGAATAAGGGGATCGATTGCGCCTGCATTTGGGAAATAGCTGCTTTGTTACGGTTTTCGACCTGTTCTCCCCACCGTGGGGACTGGAGACGGATTCCAACATGTTCGTATGATAGTATGCTCGCATACTATCTAGTCCGTACTTCTGTCAATACATATATTTCACGCCGAAAAACCGGCTGGCCGCGCCTCAGCCAATCGCAGCCGAAGGAATATCGGGTATTCGGGGGGGCATTCTAACGGGATCAAAAAATAGCCACTGCAAGAAAAGACGGGCGATAAAGGCGGCCGAAAGGAAAATACGGCCGAACCATAGAACCATCGTTTAGCAGCCTGTGCAGGTGCCCTGAAACGGTGTCGGTTTTACCCGAACGTGTTGCCAGCGATGAATTGACAGCTCGAGCGGTAAAAAGGTATAATTAAAGGCGGTGATGAAAGCACGTTGGCATAAGAAAGCGTCACGATTGCCGTAACGATGTGCTGCAGGGCTCATCGCCCGGAATATGAACCCGGCCATGGGCCTTTTTCGTGTCCGGGTGCTGCCCGGTTTTTCTGTTATCAACCCGCAGCTATAGCGCTGTCGGCCGCAGGCAGCAGCGTCGCCGCACACAGGGATGAACGATGGCCAATATCTTGATGGTCGATGACGATGATATGACCCTGAGGCTGCTCAGCAGCATGCTGAACACCGAAGGTCACATCTGCGTTCTGGCTTCCAGCGGCAAGGAGGCCAGAACGATTCTGAACGGAAGCAGTTTTGACCTGATCCTGCTTGACATCAACCTGCCGGATGAATCCGGGCTGGAATTCGTTAAATCCGCTTCCCACTCCCTCGAAGACACCGCTACCATCATGGTGACCGGGGTGGACGATCCCCAGGTGGCCAAATCGGCAATCCGAAGGGGTGCCTACGATTATATTACCAAACCGATCACGCTAAACCGGCTGCTGATCAGTGTCGATAACGCCCTGCGCAGGCGCCAGCTCGAAATAGCCAACCGCAGCTATCGCCAGGATCTGGAAAAAATGATCATCGAGCGCTCCGAAAAGATCCTGAAGGCCTTTGACGGCATCGTGCGGGCCACTTCCCGAACCGTTGAGTGGCGGGATCCCTATACGGCCGGCCATCAGCGCAGGGTTTCCGACCTGGCCTGCGCCATCGCAGAAGAGTACGGACTGGCCAAGGACCAGATCGACGGCGTGCGCGTTGCCGGCATCATCCACGACCTGGGCAAAATATCGGTTCCCGCCGAAATTCTGAGCAAACCCTCCCGGCTGACACCGAATGAATTCAACATCATAAAAGAGCACCCCCAGGTGGGCCACGACATTTTGAAGGAGATCGAATTCCCCTGGCCGATAGCCGAAATCGTCCTGCAGCATCACGAGCGGCTCAATGGCACCGGATACCCCCAGGGTTTGTCCGCAAAAGCCATCCGCCTGGAGGCGAAAATCCTCTCTGTCGCCGATGTGGTCGAGGCCATGGCCACGCACCGTCCCTACCGCCCCGCCCTCGGGCTGGATGAGGCGCTTCAGGAAATTATCGAACACAAGGACACCTGGTTTGATCCCGAAGTGGTGGAAGCCTGTTTGCGCGTGTTTCACAAAAAAAAGTTTTCCATCGAATGATGATATCCACTCCTGCCCCTTTCTTCCCGGGATAAGCTCCCTTTCAGATTTACTCGACTGCTTCAGTATACGGTTGCGTGGTTTCGCAGATCAAGGTAGAGCTTTTTCACTTGAGGCAAATGAACCAGACGCGGCGCGGATGCTGCGTTGAATCGCAACGCTTGCCTGCAGGGAGAGCCAACATGTTCACAAGCATTTTCAACGATGTACTCGGACCCGTCATGCGCGGGCCGTCCAGCTCCCACACAGCCGGATCGTATCACATTGCAAAGGTCACCCGGGATCTGCTCGAAGAAGAGCCGAAAACAGTCGACATCACTTTTGACCCAAACGGCTCCTATGCCCGCACCTTCGTTCAACAAGGCGTCGACCAAGCATTTGCCACCGGCCTGATGGGATGGCAGCTGATCGACCGCGTCTATCGGCATGCCCTCGACAGCGCCGCCGAAAAGGGCGTCATATTTCGCTTTCATGTCGAAGCGCTGCCACAGGCCGACCACCCCAACTACGTTGTCATCCAAATACAGGGTGCCGGCAACTCCACGCTGGTGGTCGAAGCCAAGTCGGTCGGCGGCGGCACCTTCGTGATCACGAAGGTCAACGCACTGCCGGTTCACCTGGACGGCAAGTCCCACTTGCTGCTGGCAGAATGCCCAACCGAAAATAGCCCGGAACTGTTAGCGATCATCACCACCACCTGTCCATCCGCTTCGATCGAAACGACCGAAACCACCGGCGGCAAGACGCTGGTTACCGCCTCTTCTCCCGACTGCCTACCCGCCGAACTGATCCAACGGCTCCGCGATGAAAACATCGCCGCTGCCGTGCGCAGCGCCCGGCCGGTATACTATGGTAAACGCGGCGAACCGTTGTTTACCTGTGCCGAAGAGATGATCGCCTGTGCCGGACAGTCGAACTGGACCCTTGGCCAGGCCGCGCTTCACTACGAGATGTCGCTTTTGGGGATCAGCGAAGAGCAGGCCTTCGACGAAATGCTGCACCGCTACGAGGTTATGAAGCAGTCGGTAAGCGATGGCTTTGACGATAAACGCGTCGACATGCTGCTGCTCGAACCGGTTGCCGCCGCCATCAAGCGCAGCATAGAACGCAAGCGTGTGCCCATCGGCGGCATTCACACAATAGCAGCCGCCGCGGCCATGGCTGCCATGCACACCTCCAACAGCCGCGGTGTGATCTGCGCCGCTCCCACCGGCGGAGCCGCCGGTACCCTTCCCGGCACCCTTACCGCCCTCGACGAGGCCTTCGGTGTCGATCGCCGCAAGATGGTGCTGATGCTGTTTGCCGCAGGCAGCATCGGCCTCATACTGGCGATCCGCGGCACCTTTGCCGCCGAGGTCGCCGGTTGCCAGGTGGAGATCGGTGCGGCCGGTGCCATGGCCTCCGCCGCAGTCGTCGAGTTTGCTGCCGGCACCGCGCAGCAGGCCTGCGATGCTGCCGCCATATCCTTTCAAAACACCATGGGCTCTGTCTGTGACCTGGTGCAGGGGATCTGCGAGGTACCGTGCCACAGTCGCAACGCCGTCGCCGCTTCCAGCGCCTTTACCAATGCCGATCTCATCCTCGCCGGCTACAAAAACCCTGTGCCCCTCGATGAAACCATCGACGCGGTTTACGCATCCGGGCTGCTGCTGCCCGCTGAGCTGCGCTGCACTTCCCGGGGCGGGCTGGCGCTGGCCCCGTCGGCCCAGAAACTTCCCCTTCGCAGATAACAACGACCCTGCTATTTTATATCTCGGTGGTGTGGTGCTTGAAAACAGGAGGGTCAGCTAGCAAAATTTATTACTTCCGAGGAGATTGCCTACGGGAGGGCAATTGTGGGCCAAGAAAACCTGGAGGGCAGATTCTGCTGTTGCTGATGTTGGCAGGCTACTGTCGTTTGGTGCGCCCGGCTTGCGTTTTTCTAAACCATAGGAAAGATGTGCTGGCGAGAGTGATAAAAGGTTGCTCGGATAATATCCCGCAAAGAGCAGCGTACCCCTTTTTCCCTGATGATCAATGCAATACCGATGAAAACCTAAAGCAAACGGTTCAAGATCCAATACGCAGCGTAACCTACGCCGCCGCCTACAACAAGCATCACTCAAGGCAGGCACAAGGGCGTCCCTTTGAATTTCCAGGCAAAAACACCGATGGCGGCAAAACCCAATGCTATGGCAATTAGTTTTTCAAGCATCTAGTTTCGTCGTTTCCCAAACAGGTGGTATCAGTGGTATTTACGGTTTGTTGCTATTGCTGTCTCAGCTTAGGCTGAATTTTCACTGTGGCCTGCGGGCTCAGACTTTCACAATCTTTCCGGAGTTGTTCAGTCCTCGAACCCATGGATCGCCCCGGTTGATACTGTGCATCGAAACCCTGGCCGGAGGCATTCCTTAGAACCAGTAGCTGAAAGTTGCCATCACGGAAAACCCCGACAGATCGAGTGAATTGTCAGCAGGAGTAACAATTGCACCGCTGGGTGGCTTGTAGTCGAAGGACATGCTGCGATATGCGATCTCGACACCCAGCTTGAATTTAGATTTGAAAAAATTGAAACCCGCGGCGCCTTCCCAGCCGAGGGACGAATCAAATTCGCCCGGAGCATCCCAGGAGAAATCACCGTAGACGGCCCCTCCTTTTAGATAGGGCATGACCGATTCACGCGTCTGGAAGGTCAATATTGGACCGGCCGCAAAATTGTACCAGTCGATGCCATCGATGAACACGGTATCGGCAGTACCGTATAGTCCGATGGTTTTATTGAACCGCAGTACGGCTTCCACACCGATCTGCGGGGCGGGGTCATCCGAAACGCGGTAGGTGGTCCCACCGATTGCTACAGAAAAATCGTCGGTCTTTTGGGGGGAGAACGCCCCGCCCTTGAGCATCAATGCAAATCGGCTGAAATCATCGAAGCGAGCGGCAGTCGCCTTTTTTTCAGCGGCCGGTTCGTCATCCGGCACTTTGTCGGGGGTCTTTTGTTTCTCTTCCGTCGCTGCGGCGGCCGCAGCAGCGGCTGCTGCCGCCGTCCCTGCGGCAATGTCCGGCATGCGTCCTGCTACCATATCCTGCGTTGTTGGAACCGGAATGTAAAAAGAGGTGAGGATTTTTTTGTCCTTCAACTCAGCACCGGATGCAGTCGCCTGCTGCCGGTCGGTATACGTGCCGATATAAACGCGATAGTTCACGCCGTCGGGCACATCTTCACGGGTGCTAAAGACACTGTATCCATACGTTGCCAGCGCTGTGGCCAAACGGGCGACCTCTTTTTGGGTCGGATCGAGATCGCGATAAAAACCGACGAAAAGGTAATAGTTCACCGTTTTTGGAGCTGCCGGACGGGCCTTTGGCGCGGTGGTTGCCGCAGGGGCGGCAGCCGCTGCCGCCGGCTTTTCTTCAGAGAGTTTTCTGACGGCAAAGTAGTCCGACAGCTTCATTTTTCTCAGACGATCAATGTCGCCGGCAGCCTCTTGCTTGGTTGCATATTTCCCGACATATATTCGGTACCACATCCCTTTGCCTTGCACCTCTACATGACGCACAAAGGCATCCAGACCCAGATTTTTCAGTTTCTTTACTTCCGTGCCGGCCTTTGCCTGCTGTTTGTGGGAGCTGATATGGATGGAATAAAAGGCTTGCTGAGCAAATGCGATGCCGCACAGTGCCACTATCACGAAACAAATGCTGCCGGATAGCCAGTTGCGCATTTTGTGATCTCCTCTTAGATCCCTGCTTTTCAGGAAATGTGACCGATGATATGTTGGCGTTCAGTAAACCGTTTATTGCCCTGAACGGTAACTCCCGACACCAACCTTGCCGAAGCCGCAATTCTACACTTCTCACCCGTTTGCAGGGTTGAGCTGAGGTTCTGCAGTCTGGACGAATGGGTTTCGGTGCTTTTGTTTTTCGTAAAATCGAGCTTTTCTGAAATGGCTGCGATCCAGTTCGCATTGGTCAGAGCCATGGGTGATATCCTTTTACGGTGTGCAGATGGAATTAACTGATATTATTCATTATAGTTTATATTCACAATAATTGCAACAATTTCTTATAGTTCTAAACTACGGTATCCCGCCACCTGCCAGCGGAAAGTAAGAATATAGGAACAGGTCCGGATTTGAACTATCGGCCGTTCCTTGCTATGTACTTATCCGAATTGCACAGCCACGCGGTGCACACATACCGGCCAACGACGGGGCAACTATGTTCAATTCGGAGAAATGAAAGCGGCATCCGATTTTGGACTTTTATTATCCACCCGAAAGTGACCTGTTTCGATGTCGATAATATATCCGATAGGTGGTGGGAAAGGTGGTGTCGGGAAAAGCTTTATCGCGGCCAGCCTCGGGGCATTTTTTGCCGGGCAGGGGCAAAGGGTCGTCCTGGTGGACCTGGACCTGGGAGCTTCCAACCTTCACACGTTTTTATCGATAAAAAACCCGCAATGCGGAATTGACCGCTATTTGAGCAAACAAGTGAACGTGCTCGAACATGCCGCCGCCCCCACAGCCGTTCCGAATCTTTCTATCATCAGTTCACTGCACTGTTCATTCGAAATCGCCAACCTTTTTTACGCCCAGAAGCAAAAAATTATCAGTGCCATCAGAAAACTCCCATTCGATTATATCCTGCTGGATTTAGGTCCCGGGACCAATTATAACACCCTTGATTTTTTCTTGACCTCGAACAACGGAATTTTGATCATCACACCCGATTTGCCATCGATTGAAAATTCCTTCCGCTTCATCAAGGCCGCCTATTTGCGCAAATTAAAACAGATCATCAAACAAAACGCCTTTAACTCAGCAGTCAAACACGCTCTGGCCGAGCTCAATGATGCGGCAACCAAGTCAAAAGATATTATTAAAATTGTCCTTCAATATGACCCGGGAAAGGAAGCGTTTTTAAAAAATAGACTGAGCGAGCTGAGATTTACATTTATCTTAAATTTTTTCCGCAGCAACACAGATCCGATGCTGGGCAGTAAAATCGAAACCGTCTGCAATCGACATTTTTATTCTACCTTCGAGTTTCTTGGAAACATCCGGAGCAATGAGCGTATTTCCGATTCTGAGCTTCCGAAAAACCTGTTTGTCCTCCAGCACCCAGATGCACCTGCTTCCATCGACCTGAAAAATATTGCAGACAAGTTAACGAAATACAGCACATCCTCATCGCGGAGGCTGCAACGAATATGAAAAGCCTGACGGATTTAAATTACTACGAAATTCTTCAAATCCCGGTAAATGCAACGAACCGTGAGATCGAGCAGGCCTATGAGGATGCACTGGCAATGTATGGCGAAAACGCCCTGGCCACATATTCTTTGTTCCCAAATGCCGACAGAGACGCTCTTTTGCAACGCATTGAAAACGCCTATTCGACGCTGATAGAAGAAAGCAAAAGAGCTGCCTATGACAGTGAACTGGTTGACTCCGGACAGATTACCGAACCGGCCCTCCAAGAAGATTCCCCACCAGTGTTGCCTCCTTCCAAACAACCGATCCGCTCCAGTGATGCATACTGGAGTGAAATGATCCATGCCATCGACAATTACGGAAAGAAGTTTGACCATCAAAAATTGGGAAGGCAGGAGATTCAAAACCATCTCAAATTTTTACACATACAAGAAAAAGTTCACAAAAAAAAGGATTTGTCCGAGATCGGACCGGAATTGCAGACGATGTTGACGCATATAGAAAAATCTTCTTTGCGAATGCGGCGAAACATCTCCGCAATAATACTTTTATATACGGTCTTCGCAATTACCAGTTTTGTTATTCTTGCGATCACAAATGCCTTCATGCTGCCGGCTTTCAATATTCCCTACTCTATTTTGTTGATGGGATTGGTCGGTTGTATCGCCAGCATGTATATAAAACTTCCGAACATTCGATCCGGGAAACCGTTGCGATACGATCCCATCATCTGGTTTATTATCTGCCCACTGATTGCGGTGATTCTGGCCGGCATTTCCTACGGCGTCCTGCAGATGTTTATCAGTTTCATTCCTATCGAACAGTCCGACGATTCGTGGTTGTTCCGGATCGTGGCTTTTCTGATCGGATTTGTTAACTGGGTGTACATATATGATTGGCTGAGAGGAGAACCTGCAAACCGCGATTATCATAAGCGGAATCATCAATCGAAGATCTCGCGATAGGAAGCTTTCTGATACGCCAGCCTTTCAGTCCGAAAGAGGACCGCGACGGCCTTTCAACCGGGTTTATCCTTCCAGAGGCGGCCGGCGTTTCCCTTTCCACAAGATTTGTGCCTGTTCCACGTGCGCGCTTTCGCAGGCAGCCGATTTTCCATATTATCATCGGAAATGAGTGAAAACAGAACGGATCGGATAGAGTGGTGCCAAGGGTCGGAATCGAACCGGCACGGCTCTTTGAGCCGAGGCATTTTCATTTCTGGGAAAGGAAATGATATGTTCGTTTTGATTTTAAACTGGTAATGTAACGTTTGAAACGTTGCAGCCAGCCGTGAGAATTATCAAGTGAAACATAAATTCAGGAACCATGCTCTTAAATTAAGGTATGTCTTCTTACTGAACATCGCCTTGAGCTGACAAGAATGCCTATTGGACATCCGCCAGCGCCTGGAGACCAACCGCATCCTTAATTTATATCCGCAATTTTTACCTGTAACAATGCCCACTAAAGTTACCATTTTGCCGACCTTCGGTACCCTGTCTTGCCGCCTTTCGTTATCGTATCGGTTTCCTCCGGATATAGGGTACAGACCGACGTTGTTTTCGTTTTCATGTACCGATCTGCCTAATTCTGCAGGTTTGGTCGCACCGGACGCTGGCAGCAGATTCCAACAGGTGCAACCGGATGCGCCATACCGTTTTTTATCAACAGTTTGTCACCTTCTCCTCCCGCAACGAAAAACTGAGTGTTTGATCAGTTTTGGACCATCTCAGCGAAGTTTTCATAAATAACTTACATTGTTGTGGTTTAAAATACTGTTATTAATGTACTATTTAATATTTTAAATTTTTTTGTTGACATCTGTTATGATGAGCGATAAATATGACTGAGTACTCAGTCAGGCTAAAATATAATTATGTCCAAAAAAGAAAATATCCTCAAGGGGGCAACGCGTCTTCTGGCACTGAAAGGTTACAAGGAGGCGTCAATGGCCGAATTGGCAAATCTTATTGGAGTTGCCCAAGGTACGATTTTTTATCATTTCAATACAAAGGAAACGTTATTTATTTCTGTGCTGAAACAATTTCAGACACAACTCGACAACTCCTTTAAACTCTACGAACAATCCAGCAGTTCCGCAAACGGGCTGGAAGCCCTCCTCAAGAAAGTCGAGTTCTTTCTTCTGACCGCCGGCAAAATGCAGGATGAATTTCTGCTGCTTCATCGCCACGATGCATACGAGATTGCCGGCGTAAGCGAAAAATGTCGCAAGATGCTAGAGAGAACTTACAGCTGCATCGTTGATTTCTTTGAACAAGCTATCGAAATCGGTCAAAAAGACGGTTCCATCCGGTCTTCGGAAGCTCGGAACACGGCCATGATTATATTTGCCATGGTAGACGGCCTCGTCAGATTCAATACATACGGGATCTATGAGACGGGAGTCTTGTATGAGGACTTTATGGATTCAATCCGCAAGATTACAGCGGCGTGACCTATGGTAGAAAGGTAAATCATGAGATCGGTTGTGAGCGTCTTTGGCGGCAACTATTGCAACATCGAAAAGGTGTTGGAATCGCTTCTTCAAAAAACAGGATTCCGAATCGTTGCCGATGCGGATATTATCGAAGCAGCCCATCGAGAATTCGACTCTCCAAAAACACAACTTGAAAAAGTGTTCTCGTCCGACCATCTGGGGTTTAATCCTTTTACCCATCAAAGAAAGTATTATCTCGCACAGTTAAAGCAGGTGCTGGCCCGCTACTTGCTGGAAGGTGAAGCTTTGATCGTCAGCGGCTTTTCAGGGCCACTCATCCCCAGGCGGATTCAACACAACCTCCGGGTCTGCCTGATAGCAGACGTGAAATCCAGGATTGCAAATGCCATGCGCGACGAAAAGGTTTCCAAAAACCAAGCCCTGGAGAAGATTCGCCGAAGCGACGAGATTTGTGTCGAGTGGCTCCACAGCCTTTACCAGACCGACGATCCCTGGTCTTCTTCTCTTTACGATATCGTTGCACCGACAGACAAGTTTTCCGCTGATGATATCGCTAATTTGGTGCAAGAAAATTTACAGCATCTCGCTGTTCAGCCTAACGATACATCTTGGAGCGCAGTCCAAGATTTTTCTCTGGCGGCTCGCGTTGAAGTAAAAATGCTTGGCGCCGGCCACGATGTAAGCGCGGAAACCAGCTCCGGATCGGTGAACCTTATGCTCAATCGGCCGGTACTGATGCAAGAGCGCCTTATATCCGAACTCGAAGCAATACTCGAAAAGGTGCCGGGAGTAAATTCTTATCGCATTATGCCTGGCCGCCAAAAAACTGATGGACTGGAGCAAATCGCTTTTCCCGAACCACATCATAGGATCATGTTGGTCGACGATGAACGCGAATTCGTTCAAACGCTTTCCGAGCGTCTGATGACGCGGCATATACCCACAATGGTCACATACAGCGGTGAGGCGGCCCTTGAACAGGTCAGAGAGAGAACTCCGGAAATCATGATTCTCGATCTAAAAATGCCGGGGATAGACGGCATCGAGGTGTTAAAACGTGTCAAGAAGGAGCACCCGGAGGTTGAGGTTATCATACTCACCGGTCGCGGCACCGACGCCGACCGCGATGCCTGCATGGCATTAGGCGCATTTGCATATCTGGAAAAACCAGTGGATATCGAAAAATTAAGCGAAAAAATTCGCCAAATTTACCAAATGGGCGGCAGCAGCCAACACCTTGGCAAGTAGTAAAAAAAATTAAGCAACAAAAAGCCACACTATCCCACATGGTTCAGGCAGTGAAATGAGTTTCAAAAGGTTTTATCAAAAGATAACCAGGCTGGGCTTTTTGTCGGAAAAGCCACACGAAGAATTCGCACAGTCGCGCCTGGGAATCTTCAATTACCGCCTGATATGGCTGGCGGTCGTTATTACCACAAATCTGGTAGCTCTGGTACCATTGGTTGCCATCACGGTCGTCAATTACGAAACAACAGAAAGTGCTATCGACAACGAGTTCCAATTGCGCACCGCAAGGGTGGTCTCAAACACTTACAGAAGTTTGAAATTCCTGCTTACTGAGCGCCAATCGGCTTTGCACTTCGCTGCAGTCAATACATCCGCCGATGTGCTGAATAAGCCCGAAAGAATCAAAGATCTGTTGCAAAACTTAAGAGAGAGTTTCGGTGGCGGCTTTGAGGACATAGGGGTTATTAGCGCATCGGGAACCCAAATAAGTTACATAGGGCCTTATGAATTAATGGGGAAAAATTATTATGGACAACCCTGGTTTGATAAAGTCACGCAAGAAGGGTCCTACGTAAGCGATGTTTTCCTGGGGTTTCGGCAGAAACCTCACTTGGTCATCGCCGTAAAAAAATCCCTGGCGTCCGGTACTTTTGAAATTCTAAGGACGACGATGAGCATTGATCTTTTTGAACGCCTGTTGGCTGACGTTCAACTAGGTGGTCGCGGAGAGGCCTTTATCGTAAATTCATCCGGAATCCTGCAGACAAATACTCGTTACTACGGTTTAGTGCTGGATAAATGCAAACTGCCCGTCCCGGAATATAGTTCTTCCACAAGGGTAATCGAATATGCGGATTATGATGGCGAGCCCCTGTATATGGGATATCGATATATAGAGAACACGCCGTTTATTTTGATGGTGGTGAAGGCAAAACGGGAGTTAATGAAGTCTTGGCTCCAGAACCAGCAAAAACTGGTTTTTTTTCTATTTGCTAGCATCTGTGCAATTCTTCTGGTCACAATGGCTTCAGCCACTACCCTGGTACACAAGATATATGAAGCCGACCAACAGCGGGCACTGTCCTTTCAACAAATCGGTCACAACGAGAAAATGGCTTCTATCGGTCGTTTGGCGGCCAACGTATCGCACGAAATCAACAACCCGTTGGCCATCATCAACGAAAAGGCAGGCCTGATCAAAGATATGTTTGAAATCAAAAAAATATACAGCAATGACCCCAAACTGATCAGCAGTTTGGATTCCATATTGGCAGCAGTGCAAAGAGGATCGAAAATCACCCGGCGCTTGCTGTCTTTTGCTCGAAACATGGAAGCCAGCAACGAGGTCATCGATTTGGAAAAGCTGATCAGAGAGGTGCTCGTTTTCCTGGAAAAAGAGGCAGAATTCAAATCCATCGATATTCGATTGAGCACGGGCGAAAACATTCCCCCTATCGAGAGTGACCGGGGCAAACTGCAACAGATCTTTGTCAACATTATCAATAATGCCTTCGATGCGATGGAGAAAAAAGGTGTCCTGGCGATTGGCATCGGCAAGGTCTCCGACACCGACGTATTTGTCAAGGTTACAGACGACGGCCGCGGGATCTCGGAGCAAAACCTGCAACAGATTTTCGAGCCTTTTTTCTCCACCAAAACAGCCCGGGGCGGAACGGGTTTAGGCCTGGTCGTCACTTATAACCTGGTAAAGGAAATCGGCGGCTGCATAAGCGTTGATAGCAAAGAGGGAAAGGGCACAAGCTTCACTTTAACCATTCCGCTAAAACAGAAAAAAGAGGTGAATAGCCGTCATGCGCGTATTACTGGTTGACGATGAAATCGAGTTGGTATCCGCAATGGCAGAGCGGCTCGACATGAGGGGCATCTCAGCAAAGTGGGCAACTTCTGCGGAAGGAGCGATGGACCTGATCAAAGAAGGTTGTTTTGATATCGCCGTTTTGGATATTAAAATGCCGGAAACCGACGGCCTCGAACTAATGCAGCGCGTCCAAAGCAAGTGCCCGGCCACTCAATTTATCTTCTTGACAGGCCACGGCTCTGAGCAAACCTATCAAGATGTTTCCAGTAAATGCCGCGGGGCGCTCTTCCTGGTCAAACCGGTAGATATCATAACGCTGATAGGTGAGATGAAAGCGCTGATGAAATGCGATGATAAAAACGATAGTTGACGCTATTGGAACGCACCGATTGTTCTGCGCCCTTTCTTATTGTCGAGAGTATAGTTTCACTTCCATTCTTAAAGAAAAGGGATAACAAAAATGAAAGGTAGAGTGCTGGTTGTCGATGACGAAAAGGAATTTGCCGACGTGCTCGCCGAAAGGCTGCAGATCAAAGGCTACCAAGCGCAAGCGTGCCACAGCGGAAGGGAGGCACTCGACACGTTGCGCCACAGCGATATGGACGTTGTGGTCCTCGATCTGGTTATGCCGGAGATGGATGGGATAAACGTATTGAATGAGATCAAAAGGTTTAAGCCGCAGATTGAAGTCGTTATGCTCTCTGGAAAAGCGACTCCCGAAGATGCCATCAAAGGCATCGAGCGGGGTGCATTCGAACATCTCGACAAGCCCTGTGATGACGACAAACTGGTGTCGAGCATAGAAGGTGCCCGCCAGCGCAAATTGGCATTTGAAAAACGTCTTCAAGAAGTGCTGGATTCGGTACAGCAAGCTATCGATAATATGCAGGCCAAAAAAGGTTCGTAGCACACGGACAGACAAAACGGGCGGATGAAGCCAGGCGTATTCAAAATTAAAACCAAAATACACGTGTTGCGATAGGTGCCGCAGAAATTCGGCAAAAGGAGGTTTTCAGAATGAAAGACATTAAGGTTCTGTTGGTTGATGACGAAGAAGAATTCGTACAGTCCCTTGCCGAAAGAATCAGAATGCGTGACTTGGGATCGGATGTCGCCCTTAACGGAGAGCAGGCACTGGCCAAACTGAAAGAAAAGCTGCCGGACGTGATGGTCCTGGACTTTAAAATGCCGGGTATCGATGGATTAACGGTTTTGGAGCAGGTAAAGAAAACATACCCCAACGTGCAGGTGATCATGCTCACGGCTCACGGGACCTCTGAGATTGAAAAGAAAGCACGCGATTTAGGTGCTTTTGACTACTTGCAGAAACCTGTCGGCATCGAAACGCTTACAAAAGTTATAGAAAAAGCGTACGAATATAAACAGAAACTTGAAATTAAATGATGTTGGCGAACTTCACCAAATCCGGCGACTTCATGGTCGCATGGGAGCTACTTAAAATAGACAAGAAAAAGAAGTGACTAAAATGAACGACAACCCACCGCAGATTGGAATTGGTTTTTTTGCCGCCGTCATGGCCTCGATTTCTCATGAATTGAAAAATCGAATTGCCATCATGATGGAGCACGCCGGGCTATTGCAGGATTATAGCGAAATGGCCATCGAGGGGCGTGAGATTAACATGGAACGTTTGGGTCGGCTTGGGATAGCTTTGTCTGAGGAGGTAATCAAGGCAGATGAAATCCTGAAGAACATGAACAAGATGGCCCACAGTGTTGATGACATCTTCCGCACAAGCGACATAAACGAGGTACTAAGGCTGTCAACAGCCCTTGCGGAACGCACGGCGAACCAGCATCGCGTGAATCTTCAATTTCTGCCCTCAGAATCCAGCATTTCAGTTACGACGGTCACCTTCTTTTTAATCAATTTAATCTGGTTGTGTTTGACAGCATTTTTCCAAATTGGCGACAAAGCGCGAACGGTTGCCATTAGCGCAGAACAGTTGAAAGGGCAAAAATTTCAGATTCGGATGCGCCTGGAAGGTTCCGACCTGAATTCTGAAGCAAATTTTACAGCCCCTTCTGGTCTTAGCTTATTAACGGATGCGCTGGGCGCCGATGTCGAATGGAACAAGGTTGACAGTGAACTTCTCATTCATCTGCCAATCGATCTTTCCAACCGCGATCGGTCAGATGAATTGGCAGCGATGATAACGAGCAACAGCATGGGTTGAAAATCCAGAAATAAAACTCAGACCAGGGAAGGATAAAAAAGGTGGGCGGACTTTTAGGGAAAATAAAAGAAAAGGTTTGGAAATCATCCGGAACAACCAATCCATCTCAAGCTGCGAATACATATGCCGAGGCAGAGCAGCAGACGCATGCCCAGGAAGTGCAACAAACCGATCCGGCATCGGAAACCTCACGAAAGCTTGTCGTGGTTGGACGAGAAAGTGTTTTTTCGCAAGAAATTATCGATTATTCGTTGGAAATGGCGGAAAGGATGTCGTATGAGATCGTTGCGCTAAACGCGGCTCCGCTGCATTGCGATACGTTTGAAGTATTCTCGGAGTCCTTTGAAAAAATATGTGAAGATTTTAAGGCGCTTTCCAAAGAGAAAGTCAAAGAGTTTCGGGAAGCGGCAAAACAAAAAGGAATTCCTTTTACCCACATTATCAAATTCAGTGACTCATACGAGGTGCTGAAGGAAATCAAACATGAAATCGGCGAGTTTGAATTTGTTGTATCGGAATTGGAAGACTCGGAAAGTGCTTCCGGGGCACAGGATGGCAATAAGGCAAAGCGAAAAATCTTTGTCTACTCCATCATGTAGTCTGAAAACGGCCTTATGAAAGCAGGAACTTCAGCCATTTTTTTGAAATTCGTTAAAACGTCTCCTTTTTAATAGCCGACAGCAGATTTGCAGTTTGCGCATGCGGAGGTGACCATGGGTATAAATTTGTACTTTGGAATCATATTGATTCTATTCGCATTTATTTTATGTTTTTGGTTTAGAAAGGACAACAAAAACAAATAAATTGAGCCGGGGGGGCAGCCCGCAACGGAAGTCATCGGCCTAAGGTTGTCGGGCAGAGGAAAGGATTGCTGAACATGACACCTGAGATGATTTTGACCTTGGTGGTGCTTGTTTTTGTGGTTACGCTTTTTGTTTTCGAGTGGGTCCGAGTAGATGTTGTCGGTATCATGATGATGGTACTGCTTCCATCGATTGGTTTAATCTCTCCTAAAGAAGCCTTTGTGGGTTTAAGCAGCAATGCCGTCTGTTCAATTATTGCCGTTATTATTATCGGTGCCGGACTCGATAAAACCGGAGTGATGAATCAGGTAGCCGGTCCCATCATCAAACTTGCCGGTAAAAGCGAGAAAAAGATCATTGCCCTGGTTTCCGGAACAGTGGGTCTGATTTCCAGCATGATGCAAAACATTGGAGCGGCTGCCCTTTTTTTGCCGGCCACCCAGCGGATTAGCAAACGCCTGAACATACCGGTATCCAGAATATTGATGCCCATGGGGTTTTGCGCCATCATTGGGGGCACGATTACGTTGGTCGGAGCCAGTCCCACCATCTTGCTAAACGATCTAATGGTCCTGGGCGGCGAAAAATTAAAACCGTTTGGTTTGTTTACCCAGACGCCGATCGGAATTTGTCTGCTGGCCAGTGCCATTATTTATTTTGCCTTGTTCGGCAAATTTGTTTTACCGGCCGCCATCGGAGAGACGGACAAGGGCGTTACCGCTTCCTTGATGGAAGAATATCGTGTGCTGGACAGCATCTACGAAATTCATATCCCCGCTGATTTTAAGGGTCCCCGAACCCTGGCTGAACTGGATATCCGCGCAAAATTTCTGGCGACGGTTGTGGCCATCAAATTCGCAGGACAAAAAGTCCATAATTTTGTACCCCGAAGTACCGATGAGATATCGGCTAACGATGATATAGCCGTCGTCGGAAGAGAGTTGAAAGTTAAAAAACTTGCCGATGAATTCGGCTGGCAGATCAAAAATGATCTCGACGTGTTCGCGGAGAGTTTGTCGCGTACCAACGCGGGGGTGGCAGAGGCGATTGTCTCACGCCGATCGGAGCTGATCGGAAAGACCATGAAACAAGTAAAATTTAAAGAACTCTACGGGCTCAACCCGGTTCTGTTGGCTAAAGAAGGCCGTTTATATCGTGGCGGATTAACCCATATCCCGCTGCAGATGGGCGATACCCTGGTACTTCAGGGACCATGGGAACGATTTCACCTGTTAAGAGACCGTCCCCAGCCACGGGCATTAACATTTGCCACCCCGCTCGAGGGTGAAATCATGCGCCCGAAGAAAGCACTATTTGCCCTCATCTGGCTGGCAATCGCTCTGGCGCAAATCGTCTTTTTTAAAATCCAGCTTTCGGTGGCGCTGATGTCCGGGGCACTGGGAATGATCGTCACCGGCGTGCTCTCCATCGATGAAGCCTACCAATCAGTAGACTGGATGACCGTATTTCTGCTTGCCGGACTTATCCCCCTGGGGATCGCTTTCGAGAAAACGGGCACGGCCGCGTTTGTCGCTCATAAAGTATTAGCCCTGCTTGGGCACCCGTCACCTATCGTACTGCTTGCAGCGGTTGGCATCATGACGTCTTTTTTCACCCTCGTTATTTCCAACGTGGGGGCCACTGTCTTGCTGGTACCGCTATGTATGAATATGGCGGTGATGGCCGGTGGAGATCCCCGCATGGCGGCACTGGTGGTCGGGTTGTCTGCTTCCAACACATTTGTGCTGCCAACGCATCAGGTGAACGCCCTTGTGATGAGGCCCGGTGGTTATCGTACGGTCGATTACGCCAAAGCCGGTTTTATCATGACCCTTATTTTCTTAATTGTAGAACTTGCGATTTTATATTTCTTTTATGGAATTTAGCGAAAAAAGACCATCAATCGCAATCGGGGCCGATATGGAATATGAAATGAAAAACGGCGAAACTTTAACTAGATCATTCCCTGCAGCCTACTGCAGTGGGTTTTATTTCATTCACCAACCGATTCAAACTATAAGATCGGTTAGTTGGTTCAGGTTCTGCGATCACCCAATTTAAGATAGGAGGACAATTATGACTGAAAAGATCCTTATCGTAGACGATGAGAAAGATTTCCTTGATGTCATAAGCGAACGTTTGGCTAGCCGTGGAATTGACGCAGATACGTCTGAATCTGCCGAAGAGGCTATTTCCAAAATTGAAAATCACATTTACGATGCCGTAATTTTGGATTTGAAAATGCCAGGAATCGACGGCATTGAGGCCTTGAAACTAATCCGAGAAAAGCGTCCCGAACTGCAGGTAATTCTTTTGACAGGTCATGCAACGGTAGAAAAAGGTATTGAGGCCATGAAAAGCGGTGCAATGGACTTCATCGAAAAACCCGCAGATTTAGAATCCCTGCGTAAAAAAATCATGGCTGCGAAAGACCAAAAGATGCTCATTCTTGAAAAAATGCGAAAAGAACAAGTTGTGGATGCACTTAAACGATACGGTTTTTAGTTTTTCTTCACCTGCAGCCTTACGGAACCAGACGCTGTCTCTATCGATGTTTTCCACCGAAATGCAGCGGGTGTACAAACCTCACCATTGTTTGAAAACCTCGCAAAAGGTGCTGTGACTCGCATAACCGATTGCCATGGCCATATGGTTAACCCGCGTGTTGAAATTTTGGAGCATCTTCGCTGCTCATTTGATGTGCTTGCGAAAACAGTTTTTGGTGGCTTGGCAATTTTACGGAAAGAACTGCCACATAATGCAACAACAATTAGGGCCTATAGCGTTATAGAATGCTATAAGCCCTGTTTTTTGTTATCTGTAACCCGTTATGGATGTAAATAGTTGTCAGTATGGTGCCCGGGGCCAGAATCGAACTGGCACGACTCTTCGAGTCGAGGGATTTAAAGGCATTGCCTTCGAGTTTTCCAACCTCCTAATATCACATAACTTATTGAAATTATTGATACTGAAGATTCCAGTTCTTTGCCGGTTTTCCACATTTTGGCAAATTTTGCACGGATTTTCTCACACAAGTCTAACATGGTCAATGCACGCCAGTCAGCACTCCTGCTCATTTTTCCCACTAATCCATCCTGATTGGGAGATCTTAGGTATGGAATTGAACAATACGGCCCTGCAGACCGGAAAATTGTGAGGTTTTTATATGACCTTGACTTGATAGTATCAAATGATATTATTAATTGTATGAAAAACCACATCACGCCGTGTAAAATAACGCCGGAAATCCTAAATACACTTGCAGCAATCGCTGAAACCATCGGCAGGTTGGAAGGAGTAAATCTGATCCAGCCAAGTCCGAAACTCAGACGAAAAAACCGCATCCAAACGATTCAGGCGTCTTTGGCCATCGAGGGCAATACGCTGACCCGTGACCAGGTAACCGCATTGCTGAACAAAAAGCGCGTTATCGGTCCGCCGCAAGACATATTAGAAGTCCAGAACGCAATAACCGCCTACCTTCGCCTGGCTGAATTTCAACCACTCTCCATGGATTCGCTACTGCGGGCTCACGGTATCATAATGAAAGGGCTGATGGTTAACCCAGGTTCGCTTCGTCAGGGTCCGATCGGGGTTATCCGCGGAAATGAGATATTCTATGAAGCGCCTCCATGGAAAAAAGTGGAAGTCATGATGCGAGCTCTTTTTCAATACCTGAATGAGAGCGATGACCACCCTTTGATCAAATCCAGCCGTTTCCATTTTGAGTTAGAACACATTCATCCTTTCATGGACGGCAACGGTCGCATCGGACGCCTCTGGCAAACCCGCATTTTGATGCTCTATCACCCGGTGTTTGAGTTTCTGCCGGTGGAGCATCTTATACGAGAGCGTCAGCAGGAGTATTACAGCGCCTTGGCAGCGGGGGATGATACCGCTGATTGCACCCGTTTTATTGCTTTCATCCTTTCGCAGATAAGAAGATCGCTTCATAAATTAGATGAAGAAACTCGCGGTGTGACGCTTACTGCAGAAAACCGACTCGGGGTCGCCCGGACAGCATTCGGAGAAACAACGTTTTCTCGCAAGGAGTATCAGAATCTGCTGAAGAGCATTTCAACAGCCACGGCCAGTCGGGATCTGCACCGAGGAGTGGAGATGGGATTACTGAAACGCACTGGAGACAAACGTACATCCGTTTATCGGTTCAAACATTTACCCAAAGCCGATTGATATAACTGGTGCCCGGGGCCAGAATCGAACTGGCACGACTCTTCGAGTCGAGGGATTTTAAGTCCCTTGCGTCTACCTATTCCGCCACCCGGGCATAAGGGTTGGAAGCGAGTGAGGTGAAAAGCAAATGCCATCCGAATATCCGAATCGGCAATGGTTTGCAAGTGAATAATCCCGCCCAACCACCGTCCGGCAGCCATTTCATATCTTGCCGTTGCGGATGCGAGCCGGCCCAATGGCTATAGCTTTCAGCGGTTCAGCGGTTTCAACCGAAAGGCATTCAGTACGCCGTGGCAGCGGCAGGCGGTGCTCAACAGCACGGTGCCCTCAGCTGCCTCCGCCTTGTCGAGGGCGTCATAAAGCGCCTGGGGAGTGTAGCCGCCGACACCGGGCAGCAGCTGCCGGCTTCGGATCACCACCGACTCGAAACCGCTGGATTCGAGTTCCTGCAGCTCCCGGTAAACGATGCAGGGGTGCGCCTCTCCTGTTACGCTGCAAGCTTCGGCGGGCTCGGGACAGTCATCCGGGCAGGTCCAGGTCGCGTTGCTGACATATAGCGTGCCGATACCGCCCGGCTGTGGATTTGGCAGTTGATCGAGCGCCGCAGGGGAAACTGCCACCGGCTCGATTGCATACCTGGATGACAGCCTGCTGCGGATCCACTCGTAGGCCACATGCACCGGTGCTGCCGGCACGATCCAGTCCGGATCGTCTGTACCGTTGAGCTTTTCCACTAAAAACTGAATCCCATCCGCCTGCATCGGCCTGATCCGGTTGCAGCTTACATCGACTTGCTGCAAGGATCTGGGATCTACCAGAGTGACGGCACAGCCGGGCCGGGCCTCGCAGATTCTTAGTGCGGCCAGTTGTCCGAACCTTCCGGCCCCGACAATCCAGATGGTATGCCAGTTGGGTTTTTTCATGTTGAACCGAGTCGATTTCGGTACCATATTTATGGTTACTTTGACTATCTTGTCAAACCCGGGACCTTTTGTTATTGATATAACATGCCGAATTCACAAGCCGATCCGCTGATCATCCTTGCCTCCGAGTCTCCGCGGCGCAAATACCTTCTCGAGCAGGCCGGACTGCGGTTTTCTGTTATACCGAGCCGGTTTGACGAGGGATCCGTAAGTCCGACCGAGCCGGCCGAAACCGTCACGGTGCTGGCCGAAGCCAAGGCGGACGAGGTCTCGGGCCGGTTTCCGGACAGCTGGGTCATCGGCGCGGACACGATTGTTTCCATCGACGGACGGATACTGGGAAAACCGGCATCTGAAAAAGAGGCCCAGCGGATGCTCCGTCAGCTAAGCGGCCGGACCCATCAGGTCTTCACCGGCTTTTGCATTGGCTGCCGGTCGAAAAATCGAAAATTTACGGACACGGCGACCACCGATGTGGTCTTTAAGCAGCTCACCGAGGAAGAAATCCGGTGGTACATCCAGACCCGGGAGCCTTTCGACAAGGCCGGAGCCTATGCGATCCAGGGGCTGGGGACGTTTCTGGTCCGCAGGATCAACGGCTCGTACACCAACGTGGTGGGCCTGCCGGTTTGCGAGGTGATCGAATACCTGATAAAAGAAAAGGTCATCGGCCTGAACCTGTCCGACACAATCCAAACTCCGGTGGTGATCAATGGGGATTAAACAGAATCTGGAAGAAATCCGCGCCCGGATGGCGGCTGCGGCGCAACACTGCGGCCGCCAGCCGGACTCGGTCAACCTGGTGGCGGTCAGCAAAACGGTGCCGGTGGAAAAAATTCGGGAAGGCATCGACGCCGGCGCCGATCAGCTGGGCGAAAACTATATCCAGGAGGCCCGCGAAAAAATCGAGACCCTGGCCGGCCAGCCGCTGACCTGGCATTTTATCGGGCACCTGCAGTCCAACAAGGCCAAGTACGCCGCCCGGCTGTTCGATCTGATCCACTCGGTGGATTCCTTCAAGCTCGCCAAAGCATTGGACAAGGAGGCCCGAAAGGCCGGCAAGGTGCAGGCAATCCTCATCCAGGTCAATATCGCCGGCGAGGAGACGAAATCGGGCATATCGGAGACCGGCGCGCTCGAGCTGGTGCAGCAGGTAAGCCAGCTGGAGAACCTGTCCATCAAGGGCCTGATGACCATGCCGCCGTATTTCAATGCCCCTGAAAAAGTGCGGCCTTTTTTCCGCAGGCTGCGGGAGCTGCGCGACCGGATCGCTGAAATGAATTTGCCACAGGTCTCCATGGACGAGCTTTCCATGGGGATGACCGGCGATTTCGAGGCGGCCATCGAAGAAGGGGCCACGCTGGTTCGGATCGGCACGGCCATATTCGGAGAACGCCGGTGAAAGTTTTGCTTCACATCTGCTGCGCGCCGTGTGCCATTTACCCGCTGAAGGTCCTGCAGGGAAAAACCGCCGATGTGATGGGATACTTCTACCGCAACAACATCCACCCCTACAGCGAATGTTTGAAACGGGAGCAGACCCTGAAAACCTATGCCGACCGGATCCAGCTGCGGGTCATCCACCAGCAGGGATACGACCTGGAGGGTTTTTTGCGCAACGTCGCCTACCGCGAATCGAACCGCTGCAGCTACTGTTACCATGATCGACTGCAGTCCACCGCGCTGGTGGCCAAGCGCGGAAAGTTCGACGCCTTTACCACCACCCTGCTCTACAGCAAGCACCAGAAGCACGACACGATCGCCTCCATCGGCGAATCGGTCGCAAAGGCGGTGGGCGTGCCTTTCTACTACCACGATTTTCGGCAAGGCTGGAAGGAAGGCATCGAAGCCTCCCGGGAAATGGACCTCTACCGCCAGCCATACTGCGGGTGCATATACAGCGAAAAAGAAAGGTACTACCGGCCGCTGAGCGAAAAAGCAAAGATCTGATCCATCCCGGCTGCAGATCCGCAGGCGATGCGGCCGACCATGTTCGATCCCTTTTGCTTGCGCTGCAGCCATAAGCAACCGAGCCTATGTTTGCCAACTTCATCTACTTTATCGTCGTGCTGCTGATATATGCCACCTATCAGCCGTCGACGGAAACCAACTTCGCCCTGCTCGAATCCCTGCTGCTGTTTTTCGGTCTGATCCTTCTATTTGCCGCCTATACCTGGGCCCAGTTCCACGGTTTGTTGAAGCGCCGGGCAACCGAGGATATCCGCCGGCTAGATTACCGGTTCCAAAGCCTGATAACCCGCCATTCGATCCTGGCCGTGGCCCTGTTTGCCATCGACATCTACGCCTTGAGCCTGCCGTCTTTTCTGCTCAACGCAGCTCTTTTCGAAAAGATCCAGACGCTGGAGGCGATGCTGTTTCTGGCACTGTTCGTGTTTTACCTGACCATTGTGTGGTTTTGCGCCTACGAGGCGAACCAAAAACTCTTTGCGCTGGACATCCCCCGCAAAACCTACATCTGGTCCCAGGTGACATTTTCCATACCGGTGCTGCTGCCGTATCTGACACTGTCGGGCATCGAGGACCTGGTCAACGCCCTGCCCGCTTCTGCTGCGAAGGATTTTCTGGCCTCCCCGGCCGGACAGGCCGTCTATTTCCTGCTGTTTTTAGGCATCGTGGTGGTCGTTGCGCCGTCCATGCTGCGGATCATCTGGGGGTGCAAACCGCTGGAGGCCGGAGAGATGCGGGAGCGAATCGAGCGGCTCTGCTCGCGGGCGGGCATCGAGTATGCCAATATCCTCGACTGGCCGATATTCGGCGGTCGCATGATCACCGCCGGTGTGATGGGGTTCGTCAAACAGTTCCGCTACCTGCTGGTAACCCGAACCCTGCTGAGCGCCCTGGATCCGTCGGAAATCGAAGCGGTGATTGCCCACGAAATCGGACATGTCCGGAAAAAACACCTGCTGTTTTACCTGATGTTTTTTGCCGGCTTCATGCTGATCAGCTATGCCATCGTCGATCTGGTGATCTACCTCGTCATCTTTGTAGAGCCGGTTTTCAGGTTTTTCACCGACCTGGGATTCAACCAGCTCACGCTGACCTCGGCTTTCCTGACCACGATGTGGGGCATCGCCTTTTTGATCTATTTCCGGTTCGTCTTCGGCTATTACATGCGAAACTTCGAACGCCAGGCCGATGGATTTGTCTTCACCCTGTTTGACAGCGCCCAGCCGCTGATCAGCACGCTGGAAAAAATCGCCGTCTCCAGCGGACAGCCCCCGGATCGCCCCAACTGGCATCACTTCAGCATCTCCGAGCGGATCTATTTTCTGGCCAGCTGCGAGTCCGACCGGTACCACATCCGCCGCCATGATCGCAAAATACGGCGAAGCATCGCAGCCTATCTGGCCGTGATGCTGATGATCGGATTTGTCGGCTACAGCCTGAATTTCGGTGAGACCGGTCAGCGGTTGAACAACCATTTCTTTGAAAAGATCGTTCTGCGGGAGATCGACCGTGATCCGGACAATCCGCAGCTGTATCGCGCGCTGGGCGATCTGTACTACAACACCAAAAACTACGAAGGGGTGCGCAGCGCCTACGAGCAGTCGTTGCTGCTCAAAGGCGACGATCCACACGTTCTCAACAACCTGGCATGGCTGTATGCCACCTGTGAAGACCGGCAGCTGCGCGATCCGCCCAGAGCTTTAGAGCTGGCCCTGAAAGCGGCCGCCATTGCAGAAGAGCCCCACATTCTCGATACCCTGGCAGAGAGTTACTACGTCAACAAATTCTACGACCTGGCAGTGGAAACCGAAGCCCGGGCATTGAAGATTGCCCGGGACAACCGCGGGTACTACCGGGAGCAGTTGGGAAAGTTCAAAGCGGCGGCGGGAATGAAACTGTGAATCTGCTCGGCCTCATGCCGCGGCTGTCTTTTCCGGTTTACCGTGTTGTACACTAAATAACCCTGCAGCTGGCTGCAGGGTTATTTATCGGCGAGATCTTCGTAAAAACAACGGCTTTTTCAACGGATCGCAGCGATTCCGGTCAGCGTCTTTTTGGGGCAGTCTTGCCGATTGGCGCAGATTTCCGTGGTGTTGATCTCTGCATCTGTCGAAATCGCCATCATACGATCAGCAACGCCGGCAGCCGCAGCAGGCACAGATTCCATCACTGTTACAGCGCATATTCTTCGGCTCTGCTTCCATTTTTGGAAAGGCAGGCAAGCACATAGCCCCTGGCGGCGCGTATGTGGTTTCTGATGGTTTCGACACTGCCCAGAACGTTTCTGTCTTTCATCTGCCTGAGCAGCATCCGATGTTCGGCCGGAGTTTTGGCCATGCGCCCGGTATCATAGTCGTCGAGTTTGGCGCGCAGGTAAACATGCTCCATATTCATTTGAAGATGCCACTTCAGGACGCGGTTTCCCGTCATCTCGGTGATTTGTAAATGAAACGCGGCATCCAGAAACAATTTTTTCCGGTCGTAGTAGTTGGGTTGGTAGCTTTCATGCTCGCGGAGTTTATCTTCCAGAATTTTGAAATCGTCCCTGCTCGCCTTGGAGATCGCCAGTTCGACAGCATATGTTTCAAGCGCTTCGCGAACGCCGAAGGCATCCCACACTTCCTGCAGATCCATTGGCCTGACGTAAAAGCCGCGGAACGACTCGGAAACGACCAGACCCTGTTGTTCCAGGCGGTTCAATGCGTTGATGATGGGCGTGCGCGACATGTTGAGGGTTCTGGCCAGATCGTCATAGACGAGTCGCTGTCCGGGAACCAACTGCTGATTGTAGATCAGCTGTTTGATTTTACGATACGCATCCTCGATCAACGAAACGGCATCCCTGCGGGATGCGCGCGGCGGGGAAAGCGAATTTTTCTTTGTCTTGGTCATGAATCGACAATTCTTTCTGTAAGTGATACCGCCACAACCGGATGAGAGGCCGCTATCGACAAGGCCTGCGCCGGTATGGGGGTGGTTGATCCGTGTATTGAATGAAAAAACAAGTTAGACGGTTGGCCCTTGTCAATTTTCCCAGCGGGCAAATCTACAAGCTGCCGACACCTGCCGGGAGTACGTCTGCACCACCGATTCATGAAGCATGCTTTTTGAGCATCTGTTCAAGGTTCCTGGCTATCATATCGTCTGCAAGCGTATAGGGGTCTGCGCGGCCGGCCATAAGGTCGTCAGCGATTTTGTCCAAATCAGCCTTTCCGGCCCAGTGCAATGTGGCAAGCTCCGCGAGTCTCTCATTCAGCAGGCAGGTGACATCTTCAATGGCCAGTTGCCGCCGCCGGGCATCACGCAACCGGGGGCTGCCCACCCTTTTGTCGACTTCATCTATGAGCGCTGCGATTCCATCGCCCTGCACGGCATCGGTCTGCACGATGCCCATGTCGGTGTGAATGCCGACATCTGACTTCATCAGGACGCTCCGGAGATGGTGCAGCATTTGTTCGGCTTCGGGCAAATCCGATTTGTTGGCCACATAGATGTCGGCGATTTCCATGACACCGGCCTTGAGATACTGGATCGCATCACCCTGCCCCGGGGCACAAACCAGCAAAACGACCTGCGTCGCCCTTGCAATGTCGATCTCATCCTGCCCTACCCCGACCGTTTCCACCAGAATGTATTGCTTTCCGAAGGCATCCAGAATCTTGATGACGTCGCGAGCGGCCTGGTGAATCCCGCCGATGGCGCCACGCGAACCCATGGATCGGATATAAACCCCTTTTAGGGCGGAAAGTTCGTTCATCCTGACCCTGTCACCCAGAAAGGCGCCGCCCGACAGGTGACTGGACGGGTCGATCGCGACCACCCCGACGCGGTTTCCCCTGTCGACCAGTTCACGGACCAGCTGACCGGCAAGGGTGCTTTTTCCGGATCCCGGATAACCGGTGATGCCGATCGTCACCGCGTTGCAGGCGGCAGGATAAATGCGCGCCATTGCACCGCGCCAGCCTGGCGTTCGGTTTTCCACAAAAGTGATCAAGCGCGATAGCGCCTGAACCGAACCGGATTCCATTTGATCGATCAGCGAAGGCCAATCCATTACCAACCCCTCATCGTCAGTAACCCACCGAATCAGTGCAGATGACACCAGCCGTTTTCACCGGTAAATTTCAGCATGACACGGTTATCCACTGGTCGTTTTCGTCGATCAGGCGGCACTCGTCGGACCAGTCGCATACGTTTCCGATTTTTTCAGCCTTTTCGAAAATGGCGCTTTTGATGGTGCATTCCCCGGAGGCGTCGTGGACTTCCAGATCGGCCACGTAAGTGGTCTCGAAATTTAGCTTTTCGATCAATTGATCCAGGATCATGTTGATGATCGGGCAATTGTAGGGTTTGATGCCGCCTTTTCGGAGCTTTACTTCCTTCGGGATGTGTATGCAGTCGCGGACCTTGAGATACAGCAGAATTGCCTCCCCGCCGATGGAGTAGGAAGCATTTTTGATCAGCCCTGCGGTGGTTATTTCCCGGATACAGCTTTCGATGACCTGCTCGGGAGTGTCGCCGGTGATGGTTTTGGACTGTATGAAATCCACACCGATAAACTCTGTTTTCCAGGCAGCGCAGTCCGACAATTCATGATAGAAGAGCTCTTCGGTTCGCGCCATTAGGTCGTTGAAGTAGGCCGTTTTATCCATTAGGGTCTCTCCTTGTTGCCGAATTTCTCCCAGTAGACCAAATCCTCGAGGGGGTATTTGGGCCGCGGATGCTTGCGCTGCTCCGCCGGCCACCCGATGGCGACGTAACAGATCACCTTGTATTCGTTCATGCCGGTGGGAATGTCCAAAATCTCCTTGAACTTGATGGCATCCCGCGTAGCGGCCACCGGGCCATGGACCCAGCAGGCGCCCAAACCCAGAGAGTGGGCTTCCAGCAGAATGTTTTCCGTTGCCGCGCACAGGTCGTACGGCACGTCAACGGAGCCGATCTGCAAATCCCCGATAACGGCGATGATTACCGGCGCCTGTTTGCAAAACTCCGAGACTTCGCCCGAATACATGAAGCGAAGCACTTCCGCGCGTTTGGCCGGGTCCTTGATCTTTTCGAAGCGCTTTTGCATGGTGCCCATGCAATACCAGGCGGTCATGCGCTTGCCGCTGCCCAGCCTGGACAGATCGCCGATGCGGTTGCGCGTCTGCTGGTCCCGGATCACGATAAACCGCCAGGGCTGATAGTTCTCTCCGGTTGGCGCCCACCTGGCCGCTTCGAGAATCTTGTCGATCATCTCTTCGGGTACCCGGTCGGGTTTGTATCGCCGGATGCTCTTCCGGCTGGTCAGCACGTCTAAGATGTCTCGCATATCATCCCCTCCTGTTTCGAATGCGTTTTTTCCCGTCCGGGATTCACGAATCGATGCGCAATACTTTCCTGGCGGCACCGCCTAAAATCAGCGCTATTTCCTCGTCGCTGAAGGCGATGTCCGTTTCTCGATGCGTGAAAGCGCGCACCCATTCTGCCAGGGGACACATCAAATTGGGGTAGAGCGCGTCAGTGGCAAAAAGAATTTTGTCGGCACCGGCTAGATCGACGATGTCCCGCAACCACTGGTAAAAACGCTGTTTGGGCCACTTTTTATACGGTTTTTGCCACAAGGAAAGATCGACGTAGACATTCGGCAGCCACACGGCCGCGGCAATGGCTTCCTGCCACCAGGCCACATCTCCGCAGTGGGCGAATATGAAATCCGTATCCGGGAATCGGGCGGCAGCGGTGGCAAAATAGGCGGGCCGGGAACACTCCCAGCGAAGCGCCGGGGTGGAATTCGGTGCGCCCCCGGTGTGCGCCATGACCGGAATGTTCCACTCCGCGGCTTTCTCGTAGACCCAGTAACAACACGGATCGTCCGGCATGTACCCCACACCGGCATGAAGCTTGAAGCCTCTCATGCCCCATTCGTGGTACGCCTGCTCACAGTGCTTCAGGGCGCCGGGCCGCCGGGGATCGATGGCCATAAACGCCATCAGGCGCCCTTCGTGCCGCTTGGCAACATCGGCGTACAGTTTATTCTGGTCGAAGGCGTGGATGGGCGCCTCACCGAACAGCAGCCCGTAGTCGACCGGGAAAATAACGGTCTTGTCCACGCCGGCGGCATCCATCTCTTCGATGACATTGTCGGCAGTCGGATCAATGTGGGGCCGGATGATTTTATCGGTAAATTCCCTGGGCGCATAATTGGTATTGTGCGTTTTGTTGTACATCATGACAAAACTCTTCTGCGCGCCGCGTATATAATGTCCCTGTACGGTCCCTTTGACGATCAAGTGTCTGTGCACATCGATAATCATGCGCCGGTCTCCTTTGCTTGAATGAAAAAAGAATTACGTTTGCCGTTGTGCCATGAATCGCCGGAAGCGGCTCTTTCAAACGCTAGCCGTCTTTTCCGGCGGCAATGGCCCGGATATCGTCAACCACTTGGGCGATCGGTGTACCGGGCAGAAAGATTTTCCGGACGCCCATCTCCAGCAGGGCCGGTATCTGGTGCTGTAAGATTATGCCCCCGATGATCAGCGGCAGGTCCCCGCGGCCCTGTCCTTTCAGCCGCGCAATCACGCGAGGGACCAGGGTCATGTGATCCCCGGAAAGAAAGCTGAGGCCGATAACCGCCACGTCCTCCTGGATCGCGGCGGCGACCACATCGTCAATGCGCTGTCGAATGCCGGTGTAGACGACTTCCGCCCCGGCATCGCGAAGCGCCCGGGCAACGATTTTTGCTCCCCTGTCATGGCCGTCCAGCCCGATCTTTCCAATCAGGACGCGTATCGTTTGCTGTTTCATGGCGACGTTCATTCCGTTGTGTTTTGGGTCGATGCTCAAATACAAACCGGGGCCTTGTATTCGCCCCACTGCTCCCGCATGACACGACAGATTTCTCCAACCGTGGCGTAGGCCTTCACGGCGTCAATGATATACGGCATGAGGTTTTCGCTGCCCTGTACGGCTTGCTCTAAGGCCTCAAGGGTTGCGGCGACGCCGGCCGGGTCGCGGCGCTTTTTCAAAGCGTTCAGCTTTTCGCACTGGGTCGCTTCCACGTTGCTGTCCACTTCAAAAACATCCATATCCGCCGACCCGTTTTCCTCCGTCATTTCGTAAGCGTTGAGCCCCACGATCACTCGCTCGCCGGAATCGACGCGTTTCTGAAAGGCAACGCTGGCCTCCTGAATTTCACGATGGACAAAGCCGGAATCAATGGCGGCCAGCATACCCCCGACAGCATCGATTTTGTCGATATACTCCGACGCACGCGATTCGATTTCATTGGTCAGCGACTCCACGTAGTAGGAGCCGGCAAGAGGGTCGACAGTGCTGCACAGCCCGCATTCGTTGGCCAGGATCTGCTGGGTCCGCAACGCCAGGCGGGCTGCATCTTCGGATGGCAAGGCGAAGCCTTCGTCCCAGCAGGCGGTATGAATCGCCTGGTGACCGCCTAATATCCCCATGAGGGCATGCATGGTCACCCGGACGATGTTGTTCATGGGCTGCTGTGCGACCAGCGTGGAACCACAGGAGCCGCTGAAGATGCGAAACAGGTAGCTCTTGGGATTTTTTGCCTGAAACCGCGTTTTCATGATTTCGGCAAACAGCCGGCGGCCGGCCCGGAATTTGGCCACCTCTTCAAAAAGATCCATGTAACAGCCCAGGCTGTAGGAAAGCCGCGGCGCAAACGCATCGACCTCCATTCCCCGATCCCGGGCCTGTTCGATATAGGCAATCGCGTCCGCCAGGGTGAAGGCCAGTTCCTGAATGGCATTGGCACCTGCTTCGCGGAAGTGGTATCCGGCAATGTTCAAGGTGTTCCAGCGGGGCACGTGGGTCATGCAGTATTCGACGATGTCCAGCACCAGTTTCATGCTTTCCCGGGGAGGATAAATATAGGTGCCCCTTGCGATGAATTCCTTTAAGATGTCGTTCTGCGTCGTTCCCATCAGCTCGGGTGCCTGCACGCCCTGTTTCTCTGCAACCGCGATATACATGGCCAGCAGCACCGGCGCGGTGGCGTTGATGGTCATCGACGTGGACACCTTGTCCAAGGGGATGCCCTTAAAAATGATCTCCATATCCTCTAGCGAATCGACGGAGACGCCGACCCTGCCCACGGCGCCTTCACTGCTGGGGTCATCGGAATCATAACCGAGCTGCGTCGGCAGATCGAAAGCCATGGACAGACCGACCATTCCCTGTTGCAGCAGGTAGCGGTATCGTCGGTTGGTATCTTCGGCGGTACCGAACCCGGCATAATTGCGCATGGTCCAATGCCGGCCGCGGTACATTGTCGGGTAGACCCCCCGGGTATACGGGTATTGCCCGGGAAAGCTCAGATCTGCAGCGTAGTCGCGGCCCTCGAGATCCAGCGGTGTATAGAGCCTTTTCACGGGGATGCCGCTTTCCGTTTTGAATTCCGACTGTCGCTCAGGGGATCGATCGATCACCGGGCCGAGGGTTTCGGCCTCCCAGTTTTTCAGGCCTTTTTTTATGTTGTCCATATTCCAGGGACTCCTGAAGCGGTTTTGAATGCCTTTGACGCAGGCGGTGAAGTTGATTTATAAAAAATTACAGTCGACCATTCAGCCTACTGTGAAAGTGACCAATTTTCGAATCCATTGGTATTTCATTAATTATTTAATTAAATAAAATCGAATTGGAAGTCAAGAGAAAATTTTAAAAAGAGCTGGGTTCTGTGCCGGTTGACCGGAGAGCTGTTTTTCATGCGACGGCGAGTTGTCCAGTTTCGGCAACCAATACGCATAGATGTCTATTTCATGCATATTTGGATAGTTGTATCCTCTTTTTCTTCGGATCGCACACGCGGAATCTCGGTTTTTCAGGCAACACCGCACCCGGCAGGCAATAGAGAGGATGCGACGGCTTTTCTCAGAGTTTCAAAAAATCTATTGACAACTTTGAAGCGGTACTATAGAAAAATACTGTTTAATTTAATTAAATTATTAATTCTATATCCTGCCGGGGGGCCATTATGATCAAGCGAATTCATCACATCGGCATAGCGGTCGCAGATCTGGAGGCCGCCCGCCGCTTTTTTCAGGAAAACTTCCAGCTCCAGTCGTCTGAACGCGATTCGTTCGGCGAGCTCGATTTTTCCTTTATCCCATTGGAAGGCTCGGCGCTGGAAATTCTTCAATCCACCACCGAGCAGGGGGTGATATCCAAATTTATCCAGAAAAAAGGCCAGGGGGTTCATCACATCACCTTCGAGGTGGACGATATTCAAGGCGAGCTGGATCGCCTGAAGCAAAAGGGCATTACCCTGATCAATGCACACCCCTATCGCAACGCCCATGGTGAGCTGGTCGCTTTCATCCACCCCAAAAGCACATACGGCATTCTTATCGAGCTGCTTCAAACAGATGCCTGATGAAGACGCCGGATCGGGTCATCAGATCTTTCGTTGCCAAAGTTTGTCAATTCGGATTGCACAGCACCAAAGATTGCCAACCTCAGGAGGGCGCAGTATTGGCTTCAGATAAAACGTGGGAAAGCGAGTTAGCAAAACTGCACGCCAAGCAGCAGCAGGCGCTGCAGGGTGGCGGGGAAGCGCGTCTGGCAAAAATGCGGCAGCAGGGAATGATGACGGCCCGGGAGAAAATTGACTACCTTCTGGACCCGTCGAGTTTTATGGAACTCAACATGCTGGCCGAACACCAGTGCCACGATTTCGGTATGGAGCAAAAAAAGTTTCTGGGCGATGGTGTGGTCACGGGCCATGGCAACATACATGGCCGCAAGGTGTTTGTCTTCTCGGAAGACAGCACCGTTCTCGGCGGTTCCACCGGGAAGACCCACGGGGCCAAGATCCATTATGTCCTTCGGCTCGCCAGAGAAAACATGGTTCCGGCAATCTGCCTGTATGCATCGGCCGGCGCGAGAATACAGGAGGGCATGGATAATGTCTTCGGCGTAACCGGCATGTTTTACCAGAACACGTTGAATTCGGGCATCGTGCCGCAGATTGCGGCGATCATGGGCGCTTGTACGGGCGGCGCCGCCTATTCCGCGGCGCTGTGCGACTTTATTTTCCAGGTGGAGAAAACCTCGCATATGTTCATCACCGGACCGGCCGTGCTCAAGGAGGTCATCGGAGAGGAGGTCACCTTCGAAGAGCTGGGCGGAGCCAAGGTTCACGCCACCACCTCCGGTGTGGTCCACCGCACTGCCACCAGCGACCGGGACTGCCTGGATCAGATCAAAGAACTTTTCGCCTACCTTCCCCAGAACAACCAGAAAACGCCCGCCCGCAAACCCTGCAAGGATCCTTCGGATCGCGAGACGCCGGAGTTGACGAACGTCGTTCCGATCGAAATGCAAAAAACCTACGACATGAAACAGGTGATAACGGCCATCGTGGATGACGGCGTTTTTTATGAAATCCACCCGCTGTACGCCAAAAATATCGTAGTCGGGTTTGCCCGTATGGCCGGCATGTCGGTGGGTATCGTGGCCAATAATCCATGGGCCATTGGCGGATGTCTGGATATCAATTCGTCGGACAAGGCCGCCCGCTTCATCCGCACCTGCGATGCGTTCAACATCCCGCTGCTTTCTCTGGTCGACGTCCCGGGCTTCATGCCGGGAGTGGACCAGGAACACAACGGCATCATCCGTCACGGGGCCAAAATGCTATATGCCTGGACCGAAGCCACCGTGCCGAAGATCTCCGTCGTTCTTCGGAAAATGTATGGCGGGTCGATCCCGGCCATGGGGGTCCACGAGATCGGTTTTGACCAGGTGTTTGCATGGCCGTCGGCGGAAATGCAGATGGTCGGCGCCGTTCCGGCGGTTAAAATCCTCTACCGGCGGGAATTGGAAACCGCCGCCGACCCCAAGGAGTTTTTTGACGAAAAAGTCAGGGAGTACCAGGACACCTACCTGACGCCCTATCATTCCGCCTCGCGCTCGGTGGTCGACGCCGTCATCCACCCCAAGGACACCCGGATGCGGGTGATTGCGGCACTGGAAATGCTCATCGGCAAAGCCCAACCACCCCGGCCGTACCGCAAGCACGGGAACATCCCCCTGTAGTGAATGCGGTCAACATCCATGGAGGATTCAACCGATGTATAAAGATATCGTAATCGTCAGTGCGGTTCGCACCCCTTTCGGACGCTACTGCGGCGCCCTCAAGGCCTATGATTACTTCGATCTGGGCGCCATACCGATGAAAGCCGTCCTGGATCGGGTGAACCTGCCTGCAGGCCAGGTCGATGAGGTTTTCTGGGGTGTAGGCGATACCAGCGTGTGCAAAGACGTCTATACCCCCGTAGCGGCCAGACAGACCCTTCTGAAAGCCGGACTTCCTGCCGAAACGCCGTCCGTTTCGCTGGACAAGGCCTGCGTGTCGGCCATGTCGGCGATGCACCTGGGATGTCGCGCCATGCTGGCCGGCGAGATTTCCTGTGCCATCGCCGGGGGGGCCACGTCGTTCAGCCAGGAGCCCCTGATCGTCCGCGGGCTGCGGTGGAAGGGCTTTGGCTTCGGTGACGTGAAAATGGAAGATCCGCTCTTTGCGCTCGGGTACAAGGATTTCAACCCGGTTTCCGTGGATACGGACAACCTGGCCGATGAATACGGAATCACCCGCCGGGAACAGGATGAGTGGGCCCTGCGCAGCCATCAAAACTACGGTGCCGCATGGGCTGACGGCAAATTCGAAGAAGAAATGCTGCCCCTGGAGATCGTCGAACCCAAAAAAGAACCCGCCTTGTTGAACATCGACGAACAGTACCGCAGCAACGCCAGCCTCGAGGCGCTGGGCAAACTAAAAGGTATTTACGGGTGCAAGGGGATTACCGCCGGCAACGCCCCCGGGCTCAATGACGGCGCGGCGGCGATATTGTTCATGACCCGCAAAAAGGCCGAAGACCTCGGATTGGAGCCGCTGGCGGAGATTGTCGCCATGTGCTCCATCGCCCGTTCAGCGGACCGGATGGGCGAAGCCCCGGCCTATGCCGCGGCCAAGGTGCTCGAACAGGCAGAGCTGACCCTCGATGAAATCGCCGTGCTGGAAATCAATGAAGCATTTGCCGCCGTTGCGCTGATCAGCCTGCTGAAGCTGGCAGACAAAGACCGGAGCAAAGCGGCGAAGCTGCATGCCAAAGCCAATGTCAACGGCAGTGCCATTGCCATCGGACACCCGAACACGGCCAGCGGCGCGCGGGTCATCATGAACCTGGTATACGAGTTACGCCGTCGCGGCGGCGGTTTTGCGCTGGGGGGCATCTGCGGCGGTCTGGCGCAGGCCGATGCCTGTATTATCAAAGTGTAGACGTCCATCCACCAGCCGGTGGTCGCCGGAGAGAGGCATCAGATGAACCTGAAGTACATCAAACACCATGTCTCCGACAAGGTTGCCTGGGTTCGCTTTGATCGGCCCAAGAAGCTCAATGCCGTCAACACCGACGTGTTGAAAGAGCTGGAAACAGCCCTTATCGGCTGCGAAGACGATGCAAAGACCCGGGTGGTGGTTCTCACGGGAAATGAAAAAGCGTTCGTGGCCGGTGCCGATGTCGGTGCTATGGCAGGCAGCGGCATCGCCGACGCCTTTTCCTTGACGAACCTGACCCGCCGGGTGCAGGAACGCCTGGCCGATCTTCCCAAACCGACCATCGCCGCCATCTCCGGTTTTGCACTCGGAGCGGGTTGTGAAATCGCCCTGTGCTGCGACTTTCGTATAGCTGCGGACAATGCGGTTCTGGGACTGCCCGAGATTACGCTGGGGATTATTCCCGATGGCGGGGGCACCCAGCGCCTGCCGCGACTCATCAACCCGGCCGTCGCCGCACGCATGATCCTGCTGGGGGAAACGGTCAAGGCCGCCGAGGCCCGGCAAATCGGACTGGTGGATGCGGTCGTCGAAACAGCCCGATTGACCGAGGAAGCCTAATCGCTGGCAACGCGGCTCGCCGGAATGCCGGCCATGGCAGTACGCGCAGCCAAAACAGCCCTGCGAAAGGGTCTGAACGTGTCGCTCAAGGACGGGTTGCAGATCGAGCAGGACCTGTTTTGTATGCTTTTCGGCACCCGGGATCAGAAAGAAGGTATGAAGGCATTCATGGAAAAGCGAAAACCCGTTTATTCCGGTCGCTGATCCCATACCGGTAACCGGGGCAGCCGCCCTTGGTGCCCCAAAACCAGAGAGATGGGGAGAAAATGAAAATCAAAAATGTAGCAGTTGTCGGTGCGGGGATAATGGGCAGCGGCGTCGCCCAGGTCAGTGCTGCCGCCGGCTACCAGGTTGCCATCAACGACATCCATGACGAGGCGCTGAGCAGGGCAAAAACCGGCATCGAGGCCAGCCTGAAAAAACTGGAAAACAAGGGCAAGCTGTCGCAGACTACGGCCGATGAGGTCCTTGCCAGAATCCGCTTCACCACCGAGCTGGAAGCAGCCGCCGAACCTGCGGACATGATCATCGAGGCGGTTTTCGAAAACCTGGATACCAAGCATGCGCTGTTTGCAAAACTGGATGCCTGTGCCCGGCCGGATGCCATCCTGGCCTCCAATACCTCCGCATTGCCGATTACCGAAATCGCCAGCGCCACCGGCCGGGGTGCGCAGTTCGTCGGCATTCATTTCATGAACCCGGTGCCGCTGATGAAAGGCGTGGAGGTCATCCGCGGACAGTTGACTTCCGAGGATACGTTCGATACGGCCATGCAATACGTTCGATCACTTGGCAAAGAGCCCATTGCGGCCGTAGATTATGCCGGATTTATCGTCAGCCGGCTGCTCGATGTCCTGATGAACGAGGCCGTAAAAATGGTTCAGGAAGGCAACCGGCCCGAGGACATCGACAAGGCCATGGAACTGTGCGCGGGTCACCCCATGGGGCCGTGCAGGCTGCTGGATCTGGTGGGTGCCGAAATCGCCATGCACGGGATGGAAACTATGGCCCGGGACTTCGGGGACCGGTACAAGCCCCACCCGCTGTTGAAAAAGCGGGTTCTGGCCGGATTGCTGGGACGAAAATCGGGAGCGGGATTCTATCCATACGATTGATGCGATTTGCCGGGCTGCCGGACGTAAACAGCCGGCGAATCGTCAAAGGAGAGCGTATGACCGTACAAGACCTTTTCGATCTGACGGGCAAGGTATCGCTGGTTTCCGGCGGCGGCGACGGCATCGGGCGTTCGATGGCGCTCGCGCTGGCCGAAGCCGGCAGTGATGTGGTGATTTTTTCCCGTCGGGTCGAAAAATGCGACGCCGTTGCCCGGGAGATTCAAACCAATGGCGGCCGTGCCCTGGCCCTTGCCTGCGACATTCTCAGCGAAGCGGACATCGAAAAGGTGGTTGCCGAAACCCTGCGCGTCTTCGGGAAAATCGATGTCCTGGTCAACAATTCCGGCCGGACCTGGGGTGCGTCGCCCGAAGACATCGCATTCGATGACTGGAAAAAAGTCATCGACCTGAATCTAAACGCCACCTTTCGCTGCACCCAGATCGTCGGGCGGGAAATGATCAAACGCCAATCGGGCAAGATCATCAACATTTCCTCTTATGCGGGCTCCCGGGGCACGGATCCGGCATACCTGAACGCCATCGCGTACAATACCAGCAAAGGAGCTCTGAACATCCTCACGCAGGATCTGGCCGTCAAGTGGGCGCAGCATAACATCACCGTCAATGCCATCGCACCGGGCTGGTTTCCCACCAAAATGACCCAGTGGACGTTTGACAACTACGGTGAGGCCATCCTGGCGCGGATACCGCTCAAGCGCTACGGGAGAATGCAGGAGCTGATGGGGGTAATCGTCTTTATGGCATCGCCGGCATCGGATTATCTTACGGGGCAGGTCATCGCCGTGGACGGGGGTTTGACAGCCTGCTAACGGCCTTGCTTCCGTTGGCGATTCGATGCAGCCGGAGCAGATAGAAAGTCAACCGGTATCTCAAAAAAGGAGAAGCATATGACCGACCATCAGCCAGACCCGGAAGTGAAAGTGTATAAGAGCGCCTGCCGCATGTGTCACGGAGGCTGCGGAGCGCTGGTGCAGGTAAGGAACGGAAAGGTTGTCAAAGTCAGCGGCGACCCGGATTCACCCCTGAACAAAGGGCAGATGTGCCCCAAGGGGCTTGCGAGCATCGAACACCTGTACAACCCGAACCGCCTGCAATATCCCTTGAAACGGGCCGGCGAGCGCGGCGAGGGAAAATGGCAGCGCATATCCTGGGACGAGGCCCTCGACACGATCGCCCGCAACATCACCACCATCAAAGAAAAATACGGCGTCGAGTCGATTGCCTTGGGAACCGGCACGGGACGTCATCACTTCCGGCACGTCTGCCGCTTCGCGCATGCCCTCGGCACCCCCAACTGGTGCGAGCCGGGACTGGCCCAGTGCTTCATCCCGCGAATTCATGCCAGCTTCATGACCTATGGCGGATTTCCGGTGTGCGACTACTACGGCGATGTCAACCCCGCGTGTGTGCTGGTATGGGGCCACAACCCCATCGTTTCCGGATCCGACGGTGAAATTCAATTCCGGGCCAAAGACTGCATTAAAAAAGGCACCCAACTCATCGTGGTCGACCCGCGCAGGACCAAGCTGGCCCAGCAGGCAGAAATCTGGCTTCAGCTGCGACCCGGCACCGACGATGCCCTGGCGCTGAGCATGCTCAACGTCATCATCTCCGAAGAGATTTACGACAAGGCGTTTGTGGATCAATGGACATTTGGCTTCAAACGACTGGCGGAGCGGGTCCGGCAGTACCCACCCGAATGGGCCGAGAAGATCACCGATGTTCCGGCCGACACCATCCGGGCGGCGGCGCGGCTGTTCGCCGCGACCAAGCCGGCGACCATGGAATGGGGGGTAGCGCTGGAGCACACCCCCAACTGCCTGCAAACCGTCAGGGCCGTGGCCCTGCTGCCCGCGATCACCGGCAACATCGACATTCCCGGCGGCTGGATATTGGGAACGGGCATTATCCGGGATGTGCCCAATCTGAAAGAAAACCTCTCCGATGAGGCGGTCCAAAAGCGCCTGGGAGTAGACGAATTCCGGATCCTGTCGGGTGTCAAATCGCTTTTTCCCTCTGCGCACATCCCGGCTGTTTTCAAGGCGATGCGAACCGGCGAGCCCTACCCCATAAAAGCATTTCTGGTATTCGGCAACAACAGCCTGGTCAGTTATGCCAACAGCAAGGAAGTTTACGCATCGTTGAAAAATCTGGACTTCATGGCAGTGATGGACATCTACATGACCCCGACCGCGGAGATGGCCGACATCGTACTTCCGGCAGCCACCTGGCTGGAAATCGACGAAGTCGTTGGACTGCCGTTTATCGCCTTTAACTACGTGCTGGCGCAACAAAAAGTCGTCACCGTGGGCGAGGCGCGCCCGGACGAAGAGGTCTTTATCGACCTGGCCCGCCGCCTCGACCTGCCGGTGGGTACCGAATCGCTGGAAGACGTTTACAATGCCCAATTGGTTAAGTTGGGGATCACTTTTCAGGAGCTCAAGAAAAAAGGCTGGGCAACGCTTCCCTTCAAATACCGCAAATACGAAAGCAAAGGGTTTCGCACCATCTCCAAAAAGGTAGAGCTGTATTCGACGATTATGGAAAAGCAGGGGTATGACCCCCTGCCCTACTACCAGGAGTCGCCGGAAAGCCCGATCAGCACCCCAGAGCTTCTGGATCGCTATCCGCTGGTCCTGACAACGGGAGGGCGATCCCAGTACTTTTTTCACTCCGAGTATCGCCAGATTGCCTCCCTGCGCAAAAAAGACCCGGATCCGATCGTGGAGATTCACCCGCAGGCAGCCAAAGAAAGGGGCATTGCAGACGGGCAGTGGGTCTGGATCGAAACGCGCCGCGGTAAGATCAGGCAAAAGGCGAAGGTAACCGACGGGATCAAGCCCAGCGTGGTAAACGTTCAGCACGGATGGTGGTTTCCGGAAGACGAGACCCCGGAACACGGCGTGTGGAAGTCGAACGCCAACGTGCTCACCAGCAACGAGCCCCCGTACGATCCTGCCATGGGGACCTACCAGCTCAGGGCCCTGCTGTGCAACGTTTACAGGGCCGATGATTGACAAAAAGCGGATGTGAGACTGCGCTGCGGTGAAATAGATATAACATCAATTCGGAACTGGAGAATGGCAATGACCAACAACGCTGGGGGCGGTGAATTTTTAACCCGATCGATCGCTGCGGAAGACATTTTTATCCCGGAAGAATTCACCAGGGAACACAAAGCGATTGCCAAAACGGTAAAAGAATTTATTGCCGGTGAGATCCAAAGCCGTGGCGACGAGATCGAACATGTCAACGATGACCTGAGCCGCGAATTGATGCAAAAGGCAGGCGAAATCGGATTGCTGGCGGCCGATATTCCTGAACAATACGACGGGATGGCCCTGGACAAGATCAGTTCGCTCATCATATCCGACGTCCTGGGACAAGGTGCTGGCTCGTTCACCATCACGGAACTGAATCACACCGGCATCGGAACCCTGCCCCTGGCTTTTTTCGGAACCGAATCCCAAAAGCAACAATACCTGCCGGGGCTGTCCTCCGGCCAGCTGATCGGTGCCTTTGGTTTAACAGAGCCGGATGCCGGCTCCGATGCCCTGAATGCGCGTACCACAGCGGTTCTCTCCGACGACGGAGCGCACTATGTCCTCAACGGTTCCAAATGCTTTATCACCAATGCCGGTTTTGCGGACCTGATTTTCACCTTTGCCAAGGTCGACGGAAAGGCTTTTACGGCATTCATCGTCGATTTCGACAGCGACGGCATTTCCACGGATGCCGAAGAAGTCAAAATGGGAATGAAGGGGACCTCCACCCGCACCGTCAACTTCAGCGATGTACGAGTGCCGGTGGAAAATGTTCTCGGCGAAGTGGGGAAAGGACACGTGGTGGCCTTAAACGCCCTGAACATGGGGCGCTTTAAGGTCGGCGCGGTGTGCATCGGCAATGCCCGGGGCACGTTCACCGAAGCGGTAAAATACGCCAGACAGCGAGTTCAGTTCAACCAGCCCATTTGCGAATTCGGTCTCATCAAAGAAAAAATCGGTGACATGTGCACCCGCGTGTTTGCCGGTGAGAGCATGATGTATCGCACTGCCGGCGTGATCGAACGATGGATAAAAAAAGAGGGGGAGCCATCCGCGGAAAATGTCGGGCGTGTTACCGCCGCCGCCTTGTCCGAGTACCTCATCGAGTGCTCGATCATGAAAATATTCGGCTCCGAAGTGCAAGGCTTCGTGGCAGACGAGTCGCTGCAGATCTTCGGCGGTTATGGGTATATATACGAAAACCCGGCCGAACTGTCCTACCGCAACAGCCGCATCAACCGCATCTGGGAAGGAACCAACGAGATTAACCGCATCACCATTACCAATACGCTGCTAAAACGCGCCAGCCAGAAACGCCTGGCCCTTGCAACCGCTTCTTCGTCACTGCCGGATCGTTTTGAAAAACTCCTGCCGGTTACCGAAGATGATCCGGATAATCTTACCAGCCAGGAAGGTATGCTGAAAATTGCCAAAACGGCTGCTCTCGGTCTGCTCAATGCCGCAAGCGATCGCTTCAACGGGGACCTGCGGCCTCACCAGGAAATTGCCGGGATAATCAGCGATATGCTCATCGAGATTTACGCGTTTGAAAGCGCTTATCTTCGGGCCTGTAAGATAACCGCTGGTAAAAAGGAGAAAAATAAAGACGTTGCGCTGCAAACCGCCAAAGTGTTGTCGGTGAGGCTATTTGACGTTCTTCGCTCTCTTTCCTCCAGGATATTGCCCGCGGTGCTGGACGGAAAATCCTGCCACGAGGTGCAGTTGCAGCTCGCAAGATTATTTTCACCGCCACCGATCGATACCATCGTCATAAACCGACAAATTGCCGACACGTGCGTTCACAAAAAAGGGTACCCATTTAAAAATATTTGATATGATTTCAACCCACCGATTCCTTTCCAAACGGTGAAAGGCGTCAAGTCAAATTTGAAAGGAGCTTGATAAATGAGCAGCTTGGACAGGCTATTTAAACCGAAATCATTTGCCGTTGTCGGCGCATCCAACAACGAAGACAAGGTCGGCTACCACCTGCTTTACGCTTTGCGAAAGTTTCCTGGCGAACTGATCCCAATCAATCCAAAAGCGAAGGAAATACAGGGGATAAAAGCCTATCCGAGCCTCAAAGAAGTCGGGCACCCTGTGGATATCGCGGCCCTGTGTATTCCGGCCAGGGCTTGTCTGGGCGCCATTAAAGAAGCCGGCGAGGCCGGCGTGGGGGTCGTCTTTATCGCCGGCGGGGGATTTGGAGAGGCCGATGAACAGGGAAAAAGCCTGCAAGACGAAATAGCGCAGGCATGCCGCGAGTACAATGTGCGTCTGCTGGGCCCCAATACTTCCGGTTTTGTCAATCCGAAGCTGGGCGTTACGGCGAATTTCAACCCCCTGGTGAGCAACTTTGTACCGGGTAACATTGCAATTGTCTCCCAAAGCGGTGCGATGAGCGTGGTTATCGGCACAGTGATTCAGACGAACCGGCTGGGCATCAGCGTAGGGGTCGGGCTCGGAAACGCCCCGGACATCGCTGTGCCCGAAGTGCTGGAATACCTGATTGACCATGAAGAAACCAAGGCCATTGTCGTGTATCTGGAAGGCGTAACGGATGGTCGCAGGCTGTATGAGGCGATTTACAAGACAACCCAAAAAAAGCCGGTTGTCGTATTCACGGTCGGCAAGGCGGATATCGGTGATTTCGCTGCTTCTCACACCGGCAAACTCATCGGGTCTTTTGCCCTCAAAAAAGCCGCCTTGATTCAGGCCGGCGCGGTAGTGGTTTCCTCGAGCAACGACCTCATCGACGCGGCCCATGCCCTTTCCAAAGCCCGCCTGTCGCCCGATCCGAACCCCGGAGTGGGCATACTAACCGGCCAGGCAGGCCCGGCGATGGCCATGACGGATTATTTGCGCAACCTGTCGGTCAGCATACCGGAACTGGAACCGGAGACGATAGCCGAGATCGCCAAGGAGCTCCCCATCAAGACGTATATCAAAAACCCGGTCGACACCGCCCGGCCCCTTCACCACATGTTCGAGAATGTTCTGACCATAATGGCCAAAGACCCGAATATCGATCTGCTGCTTACCTATGCCATGCACGAGCCCATGTGTGTCGAGCCCGTAAACCTTTTCCAGGCCCTGAAGAGAATAACGAAAAAACCGCTGCTGTTTGCCACATCCGGTTTGCCCGAAGATCTTGCCCCGATTTTGCGTGATCTCGAGTCAATGGACGTCCCGGCCTATGTATCGCCGGACCGGACCGCGACGGCCGCCTGGGCACTGGTAGAAGATGCCAGGGCCGCACATCGGAAGCAGCGCCAGCCGCTTATTACAGAATCGTCTGCCGACATCGATAAACTCACCGGGCCGATCGATGAAGGCCAGGCCAAGGCCGTACTGATGCAATTGGGTATCGCTGCACCGGCAAACGCCATATGTAAGACCCACGCAGATGCAGTTACGGCGTTTGAAAATCTTAAAAAACCATGCGTGGCAAAGATTATTTCATCGGAAGTTGCCCATAAGACCGAAGTCGGTGGAGTCCACCTCGATATTACCACCGAGGATCAGCTGGTTGCAGCGCTCAAGAAGATTGATGCAATCGATACGGCTGGAGAAAAACAATATCTGCTGGAAGAGATGGCCCCCTCTGGTCTGGAAGTGATCATCGGTGGTAAAAATGACAGCAACTTTGGCCCCAGTGTAATGCTGGGTCTGGGCGGAACGGCGGCTGAAGCGCTGCAAGACGTCAGTATACGGCTGGCGCCCATAGCCGTCGAAGACGCCATGGACATGGTTGCGGAACTGAAAACCAGCGCCCTGTTTGACGCCTGGCGCGGCGGCCCCCGATACGACAGGAAAGCTGTTGCCGATGCGCTGGTGAAAATCGGCAGCCTGATGGCCCTGCATCCTGAAATCAAAGAGATGGACCTCAACCCGGTGCGCGTCTACCCCAAAGGGGTGCTGGCACTCGACGCACTCATCGTCTGCCGTTGACAGCTGGATCGTTGCGTCTCTGGCGTGGTTGCTGGACAGCAGTGAAACCCCCGCCAAGGGAGGGTAACCCCTATGAAAACAATCGCCGTACAGGACGCTGTCGGCATGGTGCTGGCCCATGATGTGACCTGCATTGTACCGGGGAAGACCAAAGGACCCGCCTTTAGAAAAGGCCACATCGTCCGCGAGGTTGACCTGCCGGTCTTGCTGAATATCGGAAAAGAACGTCTGTACGTGTTGGAAATCAAACCCGGTATGGTGCATGAAGATGAAGCGGCTCAACGTATTGCTGCCGCTGCTGCCGGTCCGGGACTGAAGTTGAGCGCTCCCTGCGAGGGGCGTATTAACCTGGTCGCCGAGTACACGGGCCTGCTCAAAATAGATGTTACTGCCTTGAATGAACTCAATGCCCTTGGTGATGTCGTGTTTGCCACGATTCATGGCAACCATCGCGTTGAAATGAAACAGGCCGTGGGTGGCACCCGCATCATTCCTCTGATTACAGACGAAGTAAAGGTGCGCCAGGCGGAACAAATCTGCATCCGGCATCACCCCCTGATTTCAATCAAACCCTTCCGCCGCTATAGCGTGGGCCTGATTACCACGGGCAGCGAAGTCTACAAAGGTCGTATTGAAGATACCTTTGGTCCGGTGGTCAAACGCAAATTCGAAGAACTCGGCAGCCGCGTCATCAGGCAAATATCCGTTTCCGACGATATAGACATGACATTGGCTGCCATTCACGAATGCCGGCAGATGGGGGTTGAACTGATTGCACTGACCGGAGGGATGTCTGTTGACCCCGATGATCAGACCCCGGCCAGCATTCGGGCATCGGGCGCCAGCGTTGTCTCATACGGCGCCCCGACCTTTCCCGGGGCGATGTTCATGCTTGCCTATCTGGACGGTATCCCCATTGTCGGGTTGCCGGGGTGCGTGATGTATCACAAATCCAGCATCTTTGAACTAATCGTTCCGCGCCTGCTGGCCGGTGAGAAAATCTCGCAGAGAGATATCAGCGAGATGGGCCATGGCGGTTTTTGTGCCGGCTGCAGTGAATGCCGTTACCCTTTGTGCGGTTTCGGCAAAACCTGATTACATCGCCATACCGTTCGGCATGCGGCGGTGCAGGCAGCCTGAGGCTTCCTGTGCTTACCCGTTTACCTTCGGCACCGGTAAATAGTTCGAGCGAACGATTGACGATGGGAGTGGAGACAGGCTCCTTTGAAATGAAAGAGCTGGCCGATCGAATTTGTGAGCTAATCGCGCAAGGCCAGCCCGCGGCAGTGGCGACCATACTCCGTCGGGAAGGGTCGGGCCCGCGGGCCGCCGGCAGCAAAATGGTGGTTGATCCCGGTGGCGGTTTCATCGGGACCATTGGCGGCGGCAAACTAGAGGCCGATGTCCTGGCCGCGGCAACGAAGGCCCTGTCGCAAAACCGACCGAAAAGACTGTTCTTCGACCTGACCAGCACCGACGCAGCCGCCATGGACATGATCTGCGGCGGGACCATTTCGGTTCTCGTAGACGTTCTGGCGCCGAAACCCGAAGAGCTGACAGTTTTTGACGCCTGGAAACAGGCCTTGGAGACGTCTGCAGCCGCTGTCCTGGCGACGGTAATGACCACGGATACCACCGGCGCGATGCAAACGCTGCGGTGTATGATCTATGCCGATGGACGGACGATCGGACACTGGCCCCTGTCCGGCGATCTGTTGGTGCAAGTGGTGAAGATCGCCGGCAACGGCGGCTCTCCCCGGCTCATCGACACGGAAAACGCACAGACCCTGGTCGAGCCGACCGCAGTGCCGGTGACGCTCCTGATCTTCGGGGCCGGCCATGTATCCATGCCCACTGCCCGGCTGGCGGCCGAAGTCGGATTTCGGGTTATCGTGGCCGACGACCGATCGGCGTTTGCCAACCGGGAGAGATTTGCCCAGGCCGACGATGTCGTGGTGCTCACTGATTTTGCATCGGCATTGTCCGGCTTTACAGTCGACGAACACACCTATGTGGTTATCGTCACCCGGGGACACCGCCATGACAAAACAGTGCTTGCCCAAGCCCTGTGCTCAAAGGCCGGGTACATCGGCATGATCGGCAGCCGACGAAAACGAGACACCGTCTATGCGGCTCTCAAGCAGGAAGGAGTCTCCGCGGAAGACATCGCCCGGGTACACTGCCCAATCGGGCTTAGCATCGGGGCCGAAACGCCGCCGGAGATAGCCGTGAGCATCGTCGCCGAGCTGATTGCCCACCGTGCAGGGGACGCGCCATGACCGGGCGCCTTTCCGCAGTGATTCCCTGTGCCGGGCTCTCTTCGCGCATGAAGCGCTTCAAACCCCTGCTCACCTTGGGCGGGCGGCCGATCATCGTCCATGTCATCGAAACGCTGCGCAGCGCCAGCCCTGAAGAAATCATCGCGGTTACGGGGCACCGGGCCGACGAGTTGGAAGCGATTGTGCTACGTGCCGGTGCACGGGTCGCTCGCAACCCGGAGTACGCCCAGGGAATGTTCTCTTCGGTTTGCGTCGGGGTTAAGAATTTGGCCGAAAACTGTGATGCATTCCTTTTGCTTCCGGCCGACATCTGCCTCGTGCGCTCGGCCACCATAAGACGGCTGGCAGAGGTCGGCCGCCGGCAGCCCGGACGGATTGTGTACCCGCTGTTTCTTGGCCGGCGGGGGCACCCGCCCGTGATTCCCTCAGACCTGATTCCACCCATCCTTGCATACACTGGCGAGGGTGGCCTGCGGGCGGTGCTGGCCGACCAGCAGGACCGGGCGTTGGAAGTCCCGGTGGCGGATGAAAACATCCTTTTCGACATGGATCGTCCCGAGGACTATGTGACGGCCGCAGAGCGTTTTGCGCGGTTGCACGATCCGTAGCCGGCAGAGTGCGAGGCCATCCTTTCCGAGGTTTATCCTACCGACGAAGAGGTGGTGCGCCACGGACGAAAGGTCCGGCGCATCGCACAGGATTGTGCGTGTCTGAATGTTCTGGAAATCGGTACACGTCGAACACAAGCAAACAGGATCAATGTTGCCCTGCCCGGTAAAAAAACCATGCCCCGGGCAACCGGTGAATACCTTGGTTTTTACCACAAGCGATAAAGAGACAGTGAATGGCAGCGTGTGATGATGGATGGCATAAACGCCTGTAGCGAATCCGATAGAAAAAAATATGCCCGACTGCGCTGGTGGGCCGGGCTGACCTTCGGGGACATACTCGACAAGGCTGCAGATGTCTATCCGGAAAAAGAGGCGATTGTTGACGAGGGCGCAAGGTTTACTTATGGCGAACTCCGGGACCGTACTGACAGGCTGGCGATCGGTCTGGCCGACATCGGCATTGCACCGCAAGACCGGGTTCTTATTCAACTGCCGAACTGGCACGAGTTTGTCGTCGCCTATTTTGCTTTGCAGAAGATCGGCGCCATACCGGTCATTTTGATCGCCAGGTATCGGCAGTATGAAATCAACCACCTGACCAAGAACTCGGGCGCCACCGCCTGGATTGTTGCCGAAGAATTCCGCCGCACGGATTATACTCCGATCATCGAAGACGTGCGGCGGGAAAACCCTCAGCTTACCCATATCATTGTCTGCCGGAGCACAACAGACCACGGGTATATCCGTTTTGAAGACATCATCGAACGCACGACAGCGGACGACGATGCCCGGCGTCGATTGGCGGACCTGCGGCCCGATCCTGAAAGGATTGCCCACATGGGACCCACCGGCGGCACTACCGGCGTTCCCAAGATCGCCCCCCATACCCACAATAGCTACTTGTGCAAGGTGGAGTATTCCGCCAGGGCAAGCGAGTTCAACCAGAAAACAACCTGCCTGGTGGTGCTGCCGGCCGCGCACGACCTGCCGTTTGCAAACGGCGTTTGCGCAACAATATTCGCATGCGGAAAACTGGTAATGAGCACTGCCACCGATCCCCCGGGCATCTGCCGGATGATTGAGCAAGAGAAAGTAAATACGGTAGTTTGGGTGCCGACCCTAACATACCGCATGCTAAACGACGAGAGAACAAATGAGTACGACCTGGGCAGCCTGGAGCTGATCTACTGTGGAGCCGGTGTCAACACGCCTGAATTGATTCGCGGAGCGCTCGATAAGTTCCAGTGTACGTATTTATGCGGCTACGGAGGGACAGAAGGCATGCTGGTGACCACCCGGAGACAAGACGTTTTCGAAACTCTCTGCCGAAGTATCGGCAAACCCACCTGCCCCTATGACCACTACAAGGTAATCGACGAAAATGGCAGGCAATTGCCGCCGAACCATATCGGGCACCTGGTAGTAAAGGGCCCGTCCATGTTCACCGGTTATCACAACATGCCGGAAGAAAACGCCACGGCGTTTACCGATGACGGTTACTTTCAAACCGGTGACCTGGCCGCCATGGATGAAACCGGGTATATCCGAATTGCCGGCAGACGAAAGGACACCATCAGACGTTGCGGTGAAAGCATTTTCGCTCCTGAAATTGAGAAACTGATCAGCGATCACCCGGATGTCGCCGCTGTGGCAGTTATCGGTGTAGCGGACCCGGAGATGGGCGAACGCGTTTGTGCCTATATCCAGCCCAAGAAAAATTCGAAGCTGCATTTTGACCAGATTATTGATTGGCTAAAAAGCAAAGGTGCGTCAGTGTTGCAACTGCCGGAAATGATCAATTTTATTAAAAACATGCCGCTGACACCTGCCGGTAAAGTCGACAAGTGTTACCTGAAGGAAAATAAGACAAACGATGAAATGTCATCATCCCGGAGAGGAAAAGCCGCAGCAAAAGATGACGACTGCTTGATATAAATTACACTGTGGGCGTCATCACTACCTAGTGACATTTTTTTAGCTTTGGAGGGTTTCGATTAACAACCGGAGGCAGCTGGTGCATCCAGTTGCGGACGCGATGGGGCAACAAACCATATCGTTTTTCAGAAACATCTCTTCTGCTGGGAGTAAGGCTTGTCGATTGGCGTCAATAGGCTGCCAGGTTCGGCAGAAAAGTTGCGATACCCGGGAAGGCCATCAGCAGTATCGTGAAGACAATCAAGGCTACCAGAAACGGCAAAATACCTCTGAAGATATTTTCCAGTGGAATATCCGGGGCAATGCCCTTGATGACGAAGACATTCACACCCACCGGCGGCGTGATAACCCCCATCTCCCCGACGAGCACGATGATGACGCCGAACCAGATGGGATCAAAACCGAGTTTCTCGACAATCGGAAAGAAAATCGGGATGGTCACAACGATGAGCCCCATGGCATCCATGAAAAAACCGCCGATGAAATAGATGAACACGATGACGCCCATGACGGCCATCGGAGGAATATCAAGCCCCCCCAGCCAGTCGGCCAACATGAAGGGAATTCTGGATACGGCCATGAAATGGCCGAAGATAACCGCCCCGGTAATGATGAAGATCACCATGCACGAGGTTCGCAAGGCCTCCTTGCAGGCATCGATAAAAGATTCCCATGAGAGTTGGCGCCGCGCCAGTCCGATGAGCAAGGCTCCCCCGGCGCCGATGGCCCCGGCTTGCGTGGGGCTGAACAGACCGCCGAACAACCCGCCAATGGCAAGAATGAACAGCATCAGCGCCTCGATGATTCCGGTAAGTGCCTGCAGCTTTTCCTTCCAACTGGTTGGGATACCTGGCGGGCCGATCGAGGGCCTGCGCCAGCATAAATACGCCACGGTCGCGGCAAAAAATACGCTCAGCAGTATCCCCGGCACTATCCCGGCGATGAAAAGTTTGCCGATGGACTGCTCGGTCAGGATTCCATAGACAATCAAAACGGTACTCGGTGGGATAAGGATGCCAAGAGTGCCGGCAGCGGCGACGGTACCGGTGGCCAAGGTGTCGTCGTACTTGTACTTTTTCATCTCCGGAAGCGCGATTTTACCCATGGTTGCCGCTGTAGCCGTGCTGGATCCGCAAATAGCGCCAAACCCGGCGCAGGCGAATACAGTGGCCACGGTCAGACCACCGCGGCGATGTCCGATCCACGCATAGGTTGTCCGGAACAACCTCCGGCTGATACCGGAAGCAAAGGCAAAGGTGCCCATAAGGATAAACATGGGGATAACGCTGAGGGGATAGGAAGTAAAAGTTTCAAAGATGTCCTGGGCCAGAAGACTCAGCGCCGCTTCAGGAGTCGTTAAAAAAGCAAAACCGGCGAATCCGACCAGCGCCATGGCGAAAGCAACCGGCATTCTGAGCAGAAACAGCAAGACCAGTATAACGATGCCGGCAATCCCCACAGCCATTGGACTCATTTCTGCACACCCTTTTTCAGCGATTGAATAAATTGGACTAACAGGACCAGCCAGACGGGAACAGATGCCAGCGCGAAACCATAGGCAAAAGGATAATAGGGTATGTAAATCGTTGCACTATACTCGCCCGAGGTCTGAAAGGAATGCCCGAGCACAATGAGTTGCCAGATAATGGTGCTGAAAAGTCCCAGTACGAGAAGAATAACAATACTTTCGATAACGTTCTGGACTCGCTGTGGCAGCAGCCTGATAAAAAATTCTACCTGGATATGCCGGCCCTTAATAAGCGTCATGCCGGCAGCAAAAGCGATTGCCACCAGCTGCGAAAGCATCACCACGTCAATAGCACCCGGCAGGCGCCACTTAAAAACCTTTGCTCCCACCACATCGACGCAGGTAATGGCGACGATCAGCAGCAGCGCCACAATACTCAGCCGCTCACACCACCTGCTCAATTGAGCGTTGCGCTTTTCAAATTTCTCGAGCAACGAGTTTTCCTCACCAAAGCCGGCCTGTGCAAAGGGGCATGCCCCCCGCACAGGCCGGCTTTCATCCTAGTAAGCACTGACCAAATGGAATCGATCAGCGGATACGAGTCCGTTACTTTATCGCCTGGGGTTTGAGTTCCGGGGGACCGGCGATCGACGGGATGCGCAGCGCAATTTGCTTCTGCGTCCAATAGTCGATCCGTTCCCGCAGGTAATCCACCCAGCTTCTTGCCTCTGCCTCTGAAAACCCCTTATCGGCCATCTTTTTTACATAATCCTCGATCACCGGTTCGACGGCCGCTTTCCACTTGGCCAGCTCATTGGGGGGCAGATCAATGAATTCCACACCCTTTTGCTCACCAAAGGCTTTGCCGTTGAAATCCACCGAATTCCACATCAGGATAAAGCGCTCCTTGTACTCCCCGACAAGCGTGTCAAAGATGACCTTGATATCCGGCGGCAGCTTGGCATAGCTGTTTTTATTCATCACGCAATAAAAGGGAAAGGGATACGTGATCTGCCAAATCGAGGTTGAATACTTTACAACTTCCGCAAATTTAAAGGCTACCAGCGTTTCAAAGTTGGAAGCTTCTCCGTCGATCACCCCTTTGGAAATGGCGTCATAGACTTCCATCATCGGAGTGGGGGCCGGGGTGCCACCCAGTGCTTTCATGATATCGCCCGACAGACCCGGTGCCCGGATGGTAAGGCCCTTGAGGTCTTCGAGTTTGCGCACCGGCTTCTTGGAGGCTATGGCACTCGGGGTGGAGGTGTTCAACCAGAGCACTCTCACCTGGTCGAATTCCTTGGGTTTGAATTTTTCGTAGAAATCATTCAGGGCGTGACCGCCCACCCACGCACTGGGATAGCCGAGGGGCAAGCCCGAAGTTTCGGTCACGGGCATGCGACCGGCTGTGTAATACACGTGGGAGTAACCGATATCGGCGATTCCGTTCACGACCCCCTCGAACATCGCTGTGGATTTAAGCAGGGACCCACCGGCATAGTAATCCACCTTTACGCGACCGTTGGTGCGCGCTTCCAGTTCTTTACAGAATTCATCCATCAATTTGGACTGGTTGGCAGGAGGTGGAAAGTAATTCGCTACCTTCAGCCGAATCACCTTTTGGGCATATGCGGGCTTGTCGAGGACGGGAAATACGGTTACAACACTCACCAGCACCGCCAAAGACAGGAAAATCAGAAAAACTTTTTTCTTCATGGTCAGGGTACCTCCTATCGAGATGAGATTAATTGACTGCTATTTCTCTACTCACAAGGTTGTCGCTCCAAACCTCCTTCCGTAGTATTGGCGTGGACTCGCACCCACATCAACACTGCATGCTTTCAAGCGGGTGCAATGCTTGATTTTTTTGTTCTCTATGAAGAACGATTGTTTTCCACAACCGATTCGTTTCCATATAGGTTATTCCCAAAAAATTGTAAACCCCCAAAATGGGTTTGATACCGATTCAATTGGTTTGCCGACAATGCTCCAACACGCATCAACCGAAAGGTGCGCTGTTCCAAATGGAATCCCACATAACGGAATCAAAAGAGAAAAGAAAAAGGGGCCAGGAGAACGCCCTGCACAAAGAAGTTGAATGCGATAAACCAGATCCGCATATCGGCTGCGGTCCCGGCATCGGAGTGGCCACACGGCCGGCGGCAGATCAACCACCGGCCGATGCGGTGGCAGAATCAATCCGCGCCCGTATCGTTGCTCATCGTCTCCCGCCAGTACCGGTAGATCTTTCGTCCCCCTCCGATGATCAGCGCCACCGCAATGAAATACGCACAAAAATAGATAAAACCGATGGCCGCGGCATACTGCTCGATCTGTTTCAGCTGAGGGATCACCTGCGGGATGCGGTAGATCACGCCGATGCCGGCCAGCACCAGCATCACCCCCCAGACCAGCTGGATTTGCGATTTTCCGGATTTTTTCATCAGAAGACGACTCTTCGACTCAAGACAGCTTACCGGAAAATTTCGCCTCCCGTTTTTCGAGAAACGCGGCGGTCCCCTCTCTGGCATCCTCGCTGGCCATGCACAGCGCGAACGCATCGATTTCCATCCGGCAGCCGGTCGCCAGATCGACATCCATGCCGCCGTTGACGGCCTCTTTAGCCGCACGCAACGACACCCTGCCCTTCTGAGCGATCTCTTTTGCGGTTTGCACAGTGCTTTCCATCAAAGATGGCAGGGGCAGCACCTTGTTCACCAGCCCCATCTGCTGTGCCTCTGCGGCCGATACCATCCGTCCGGTGAATATCAGTTCCTTGGCCATGTTCTTTCCGATCAGCCTCGTCAGCCGCTGGGTGCCGCCGAACCCGGGAATCAGGCCGAGCTTGATCTCCGGCAGACCGAACATGGCGTTTTCCGATGCATAGATGAAGTCGCAGGCCAGGGCCACTTCCGTGCCACCGCCCAAAGCATATCCGTTGACCGCGGCGATCACCGGGATCGGAAGGGCCTGCAGGCGCCCGAGCACTTCGTGTCCGGCCTTGGCAAACAATTTGGCCTGCAGGGCATCGAAGGTGGCCAGTTCGGTGATATCGGCACCTGCCACAAAGGCCTTATCACCGGAGCCGGTCAATATCAATACACGCACCGTCTCGTTGGTTCCCAGGTTGTCGAGGACCTGGCCAAACTCCCGGAGCAGTTCGCTGCTCAGGGCATTGAGAGCTTTGGGCCGGTTGAAGGTGATGGTGGCAATGTCTGCCTCCAAGTCGAACATGATGGTGTTGAGTTCCATGGCCTCGTACCTCCTGCAGGCAAGCCGGCAGCCCGCCGCGCTCGCATGTTGCATGAATGTTTCTGGACCGATTCCGCTTGATGCTCGGTATCTGGATAATGGATCCGGTCCGTCCTGTCAATTCTCAACACGGCCTACGATGCGCTGCGCGGCACCGGCCGTCAGGGCCCTTTTTCGTATTTGGCCGCGATGTAGATCGCGCACAGGATCAGCCCGCCGCCCACGAATTTCGGCCATGTGAGGCCTTCGCCGAAGATGAAATAGGCCAGGATCGTGCTGCCGATCGGCTCGCCGAGCAGGCTGACGGCGATCAGGCCGGCACTGAACCACTTCAGCGCCCAGTTGTAGCTCGAATGGCCGACCAGCTGGGTGAAAAGCGCCATTGCCCAGAAACAGGCATAGGTGCTGCCGGAAAAACCGGAAACCGGCAGCCGGAAAATCAGCACCAGCGTCCAGAGGATCACCGCTGCACTGCCGTAGCAGACGAATATGTAGGCGAGCAGTGACAGCTTTTTCCGCAGATTGCGCCCCAGCAGGAGGTAAACAGCTGCACAGATGCTGCCGGCCAGCGCCAGGCCGTCTCCTAAAAGCGCCTGGCTGCCGGGAGCGAAGTCGCTGACACCGATGATCACACCACCGGTGACGCTGATCAGAATCCCGGCCGCCACGGCAGGGCGGATCCGTTCCCGGGTGATCAGGGGAGTAAACAGCCCGACCCACAGCGGGTTGGTGTTGACAAGCACCACGGAGTTGGCCACCGACGTGTAGTTGAGAGAAGAAATCCAGGTGGCGAAATGCAGCGCCAGGAACAGGCCGGACAGCGCGGTGAGCAGCAGATCCCTACGGGTGAGCTGCCGCAGTTCGCTGCCGGCTTTCCACCAGGCAATCGGGGCGATCACCAGCGTGGCCAGGCCGACCCGGTAGGCGGCGATCACCAGTGCCGGGGCATCTGCCAGCCGGGCAAAAATCGCTCCGGTGGAAACGGCGACGACGCCCCAGCCCAGCGCAAGATAGGGGTTGAAGGGAGGCGCACCGGCGGATTTTGTCTGGGCGGGTTGGGTCATGATCCATTCATTTCATCTGATCGAAGCGGCTCCCCCTCGCCATAGACCTGCCGGTATGCCGTCCACATGGGGCAATTGTCGGAGTGGATCGGGTGGTGCAGCAGCCGGCCGACGACAGAATGCGGCGATTTCCGGGCGGCAGCGCAAATCGGGCAGTGCTTGCAGATCACCGCTCTGACCTTTTTAAACCGCCCTGCCCTCCCTGGATTTTCCAGGCCGCCATTCTCATCTGCCTTCACAGCCGTTTCCTCCGGACACGCATTCAACGGTAACCGTCGACCCGCGCAGCGATACAGTTTACTTTATCGCTGATACCGGCCCATCAGCTGACCCTTGTCCAGTATATGTCCCTCCATGGCCTGCAGCAGCCGGGCCTTGGTGGCACCGCTTTCCAGCACCAGCCGGGTATCGAGGGCATACAAATAAAAGAAATAGCGGTGGGTGCCGCCCGGAGGGCACGGCCCTCCGTAGCCGAGCCTTCCCCAGCTGTTCTTGCCGTTGGCGGCGCCCGATGCCAGGGTCGGCTCGGCAGGGACGGCTTCCGGCAGGCCCGACGCATCGGCCGGGATGTTATACAGCACCCAGTGATCCCAGGTGCCGACCGGCGCATCCGGATCGTCGCAGACCAGTGCCAGGCTTTGGGCGTTATCCGGCACACCGGACCATGCCAGCGGCGGGGAAACATCCTCGCCGTCGCAGGTAAAGCGATTCGGGATCATCTCCCCTTCGGAAAACGCCGTGCTGGTCAATACGATGGCCATGGCTGCCCTCCTTTCTGCGATGGTCACTGCAGATCGACGGCCAGCTGCACCAGTTTGTCGACCTGCTCTTCGGGAACCTTTCCACGGACGATGGCCGCCACCTTGCGGTCTTTGTCCAGCAAAATGATGTTGGAGGTATCTTTCTGCAGGCCCCAGTCGCCGCGCAGCTTGGCGTCGTAGTCGAACAAGATGGTGGTGTTGTACTTCTTGGCCTTGCGGCCGGCGATGGCACGGATCGCGAAATCCGGTTTCCAGGTGGCCGCACAGTCGGCGATGCCGATGCCCTTGTAAGTCTGCTCTTTCAAGCGTCCTTCGTCCTTGGCCTTTTTCATGGCATCGGTGAAATGCTCGTTCAGGTCCGATTCGTCCGGATCCACGTAGTTGATCAGCAGCACCTTGCCGGCCCAGGAGGCCATGGTGAACTCTTTTTTGTCCGCATCGGGAAACGACCAGTCCGAAGCCTGGGATCCTTCTTCCAGCTGACCGGCCACAACCGGCATTGCAGCGAACAATAAGGTGACCAGCAGTGTAATAGCGCCTCTTCTCATGGGAACCTCCATTCGTTCGAGTTGGGTTGAACGGGCTGTTTCGTTGTTGCGCTGTGTGAAGCTGCGCCCTGCAAGCAGTGAGGGCCTTCGGGTGTCTGCAGGAACATGTCGCCGGGATTTACACCTGCAGCGTGCCGATGATATCCGTCAGTCGTTCGATTCCCTTTTCTGCAAGGTAATCCTCGATGCCGCCAAGGACGTCCATTGTAGCCCGGGGGTTGACAAAGTTGGCCGTGCCGATTTGCACCGCCGAAGCACCGGCAATGAAAAACTCCAGGGCATCGTCCGCTGTCATGATCCCGCCGATGCCGATTACGGGCACTTTCACGGCGCTGCACACCTGCCACACCATGCGCAGGGCCACCGGCTTGATGGCCGGCCCGGAAAGACCGCCGGTGATGTTGGCCAGTTTGGGTCGGCCGGTTTCCACGTCGACGGCCATGCCGGTGATCGTGTTGATCAGCGAAAGCGCATCTGCACCCTCCCCTTCTGTGCGCAGCGCGATTTCGGCGATGTCGGTCACATTGGGAGAGAGCTTTACGATCAGCAGTTTGCCGGTCTTAGCCCGAACTTCCCTGACCACCCGGGCGGCGGCATCCGGGTCCACGCCGAAAGCGACCCCGCCGGCTTTCACGTTGGGGCAGGAGATGTTCACCTCGATGCCGGCTACCGCCTCCAGGGCGTCGACCTGTTCGGCCAGCCGGGCATATTCCGCCACGCTTCGGCCGTAAATATTGAGTATGACCGGTGTGGAAAGGGTCTTGAGAAACGGCAGCTTGTCTTCCACAAAAGCCTGAAAGCCCACATTCTCCAGGCCGATGGCGTTGAGCATGCCGCAGGAGGTTTCGACGATTCGCGGCGGATGGTTGCCGGCGGACGGCTGCAGTGAAATTCCCTTGACGATGATCGCCCCCAGGCGGTTCAGATTCACATAGGTCTCGAATTCCCGGGCGTAGCCGAACGTGCCGGATGCGGTCATCACCGGGTTGCGCAGCTCCAGGCCGCCGATATCGACGCTCAGGTCAGGCTTGTTTTCCATCTCTCACCGCACGATGGCAGCGCGCACCGGTCATCCGAAGCTTGTTTTTCGCGCATGCAACACCGCTTTGATTCTCGCCTCAAGGTTGATCTGATAAGCAGTTTCCGGATACCGGGGTCCCGGATTGTCGTCGTATTCGATGGATTTGATGCGCTGCATCACCTGCTGCAAATCGCCGTGCGTTTCGCCGTGAAAGGATTCTACCGTCGTGCGGAACTGCCGGCAGGCGGCTGCAGCTCTGTGTGGATACCGGCGGGCATCTTCGGCCGTGTAGACGAAAAAATGCCCCGGACAGACAAAGTCCGCCTCCAGCCGGGCCAGTTTTTGCAAAGAAGCGCTGTAGGCATCATAGTCCGACAGGCAATCGGTTACGATCACTCCATACCGGTGCTCCTGCCCGAGGGCTTCCGATGAGATCAGTATGTTCTTCTCTTCGATGAGATAACTGAAGCAGTCCCGGGTGTGTCCGGGGGTTTCGACAGCCCGGACGTGCGCATCCGTTGCCAGCCGGATCGACTCACCGTCGCGGATGTGCCGATCGACCGTAACCGGTTCGAAGCGTCCGTTGAAGGGGTGATCGATGCCGAATTCGCCGGCGGCCTGCTCGGCGACCTGGGTCAGCTGATCGATTAATTCGATGGCCTTGGGATTTTTCAGTATGTCGGCGCTTCGGCGGGAGGCAACCACCTGCATGCCGGAAAAGCATTTTTTCAGGGCCGCGGCAGAGCCGCAATGATCGAAATGCGCATGCGTGATAAAACAGAAAGCCGGCTGCCGGTCGCCCAGAACCTTCTTGATTTCCCGAATATACAGGTCGGCCAGGAAGGCAAAGCCGGTGTCGAAAATCGCCGGCGCCGCCCCATCGAGCAGATAGACGGGAATGCCTGGATGTCCGAGGGCGTGGAAACCTTCGGTGATCTTTCCGGTTTGCGAAATGACCAATGGGATCTTCCTGCTTTCCGATGATCGGTATCGGTCTGTTTTTTACCGATGTGTATCCTATTTTCCGGCCGATGTCTACGTCGCGAAAACAAACGGGCTTTGCAGCACAAGCAAAGCCCGTTGCATGAAACACGGTCGGGCAAGAGTCGCTATTGGGCGGGTTGTTGACGCTCCTGCCATTTTTTGTATTCACGCCATTCCAGCCACTGCTGAAATTCCCGGTATTCCCGGGATCCCTGCTCGGACTGTTTCCACTGCCGGAACTCTTCAAAGGCCGCTTTATCCTTTTTCCACTGCTGGAACTCCTGATACTCTCTGGCCTCGTCCGTTTGCCCGGCTGCAGCGGCGCTGCCGGAAGGTTCGGTCGGCGGGGAACCGGCTTCGGAAGCCGCGGGATTCGCCGTTGCATGGGAAGCGGCCTTCGAATCGTAGACGGTGAACTCGCCGTCCTCTCCGGAAAAAACCCCCGGACCGGGTTTCATTTCATCCGGGGGACTATATTCGAAGGGTTTGCCACCACAGCCGGCCAGAATCGATGCACATATCCCGGCGATGCAGACGGCGATTGCGATGTGGCTGTCTGTTCGCATAGGTTTCCGTTGTTAAAATTTGATGCGGGTTCCGGCCATGATCTGGCTGATATCGTCCGGATCGCCCGGCTCCGCGTCCGTCTCTAACTTGTAGCGACGCAAGCCCGCGTAGAACTCGACCCCGCTCCACGGCGTGATCACGTATCCTGCGCCCCAGTTGCTCGAGTCGTCGCCGATGGCATCCAAATCCCTGGTGATGCCCAGTTCGGCCGACACCGCGTGGATGCCGAATTTATACCCCACCTTGCTGTAAAAATTGTCGGCCTTGGCGCCGCCTTGGGGATTGCGCTGGCCCGCGGCAAAGGTCAGGTTCAATCCGAAGGGCGCCAGCCAGGAGACCGAACCGTCCCACTGCTTGAACCGGGGTGTGCCCCGATCTCTCGAATCGACGTAACCCGCGGCCGCCGCCAGCTTGCCGAAGGAAAAGTCGGCGGCATAAAACCCGGCCAGCTCCCAGGCACTTCCGTTGGTGATACTGCCGGCAAAGGTAAAACCGGCGAATGCTGGCGAGTCGTAACGCAGCCGCTCGTTGCGGCTCAGGCCGTCGAATTGACTGCGGGTATCGCTGACTGTGAGGCCTGGTCTGAAATCCGTTCCGTCTCCGGCCTTCCAGGTAAACCCGCCTGCTGTCTCGTTTACCCCCGCATAGGTGATAACCGAAGTGCCGGACAGGTCCACCTCTGCCGTGTTGTTGGCCGCACCGTCACCCTTGCCGATGCTCACCTTTCCATATTGTGTTTGGAAATAGGCATCCAGCCAGCGATCGTTGAATTCGAAGCCGCCGTCACCGGTGTTGGGGATATCCAATGTATTGGAGGCGTTGCGCTGGGCTTCGAGCTCGATTATAAAGCCGATCTTACCCCAATCGACATCCTGGGATCCGGTGAAGCGGAGCCGGGTGGAAGAGTTGTCGTTGTCGGCCAGGAAATAATCACTGCTGTCGCCATTGTCCGCCCACATGATCATCTGGTTCACCTGCCCGGAAATCTGCAACTCAAACGATTGCGCAGGGGTAATGATCACAAAAGCCGCAATCAGTGCGATGACGGCTGCAGGAGACATTTTGGAGCACCACTTTTTCATATGTACCTCCTTATTAAATGAAATGATCGGATGTAAGGGATGAGCGGATCGGGTTGGTTTCCGGTTCGCTCGTCACACGCGGGTGGTGTTTAATCGGCACGAGAAATGCGTGCACGCATGCAGCGATCGGCAAGCCTGCCCTTTTCCGCTGCCGGACAATTGATCCGGCTACAGTGTTGCAGGGTATGAGAATAAATAGACGTTCAGGGATGGAGATGTCAATCAAGAATTAGGGAATTTTCATTAGATTTGCGCTGGAGGTGCAAACCGGTGCGTTCGAACCGCAGCGATCGATGGGGACGAATGCCTGATCTCATGCAGATGTAACGACCAGACAGGTCCGCCGCTGCCGGCAGCGGACCTGTCTGCACACTATACCAGTTCGGCCATTTTGGAGGCGATTTCATCGAACGCCCTGGTGACCGGCGAGTCGGCGTGAACGTCCCGGAAGCAGGTTCCGTTGTCTCCGCACAACACCACGTTGGGATCGAAGGGGATGCGGCCCAGAAAGGTCAGCTCGAATGCCCGGGCGGTTCTTTCCCCTCCGCCGCTGCCGAAAAGCGCCACCGTCTCTCCGCAATGGGGACAGGGAAATCCGCTCATGTTCTCTAGGATGCCGAAGATCTCCATGTTGACGGTTTTGCAGAAGCTGATCGACTTCCGCACGTCGGCCAGGGCCACTTCCTGGGGCGTGGTGACGATGATCGCGCGGGCATCCGGGATCGTCTGGGCCACTGTCAGCGGCTCGTCTCCGGTGCCCGGCGGTGAATCGATGATCAGAAAATCGAGCTCGCCCCAGTCCACGTCGCCGATAAACTGCTGGATTGCCGAAAACTTGATCGGCCCGCGCCAGATGATGGCGTCGTCTTTTCCGGGGGTGAGCGATTCGATGGATACCGCTTTGAGGTTATCCGAGTACCTGGCCGGCGCCAGCTTCTTGTTCGGGCTGATATCGAGCAGGCCCTGTAGACCCAGCATCCGCGGCACGTCCGGTCCATGCAGGTCCACGTCCATGATGCCCACCTTGCGCCCCTGATTGGCCAGGGCGATGGACAAATTCACGCTCGTGCTGGTCTTGCCGACTCCGCCCTTGCCGCTCATGACGATAAATTTGTGCTTGATCCGGTCCAGGGAATCTTTCACCTTGGCTTGCTGCTCGGCATGCGGATCTTTTCGCTGGGAAGGATCCGGCACCTTGTTCATGATCTGTACCATAGCTGATGCTCTCTCCTTGTATGCGCAGCTGCGCGGTGTCGATGAATCGATCGGTACTGTATTACGGCTGCCCGGTATCGCTTATAAACGATCGGACGATTGGTCCTGGGGGATGCGGTGGATGTCTTCTGTGCTGCAACTGGGGCAGCATTTCGGGCGGCCGGTCCCGCAGGGCTCCTCCCATCGGAAATTGCAATCACGGCAGGCGAACACCCGCGCGGTTTCGGTGAGCTGGTAGTTGCCGCCTTCCACGTTGATGGCCTTTCCGTGAATCAGCGCATCGGCAATCACCTGTCTGGCGCGCTGGATGATGCGGCCGAAGGTCGCCCGGGACACCCCCATCCGCTGGCCGGCCTCCTCGTGGGAAAGCCCCAGCAGATCCGAAAGCCGGATGGCCTCCCGCTCATCCACTGTCAGTTTGACCTCGTCGAGCGCCAGCATGGGTATCCCCCGGGGCTTGAAGTAACTGACGTGCGGGTTGAAGGCCACAAAACGATCTTTGCGTGGACGAACCATCGTCTCTCCCTTATGAGAAAATGCTCAGAACAGGAATGTAGGCGTTCGCAGGGTCGATGTCAAGCGATTGCCCGCTGATTTAAAAAAAGCAGAAAGCCGGTACACAGCAGGGCGCGGAACGGGCCTGTGAACCGACGGTGCGGTATGCCGGGATGATGGTTATCGACCGGTTACTGACTGTCGACCGCGGCTCGTTCGCGATCGCGCTCTTCCTCGCTCATTGCCCAGAAAGGTTTTCCGTCCTTGGTCAAACGCACTTTCAGCACAAAATAGTCGCCTTTTTTGATCTTTGCAGCCAGGAACACGTCTTTCCCGTTGATTTCGGCCCACACCCCTCTGATCTTGACGCGATCGCCGCGCTTCAGGCCGACGCCGCCCTTGTCGATGTACCAGGTTGGACAGACGTGAACTTCGATGGGCTCCTCGTCGGGGGCTTCCTTGACCATTAGGGCAACGCCGGACGACATCCCCGGCATGGGCACAACTTCCGTCACTTTCACGACAGTGGCCCGAAAATAATCGGTTTCACCGGCATCGTAGAGCTTGTTGTAGGAACTGCCCGGCTCCCAACCGTCCTGCCGGTTTGGATCTGCGGCCAGTCCGACGGTCGTCCCGAGCAAACACATCGTCAAAGCGATCCCGATCCAGGCGACCGCTGCGGTCCTGTAATGCTGCATTTCATCCTCCTGATCCCGATGGATTCACGGGCTGTGAGGCCCAAGGGCTTCTGCGTTCTCTTCGAATGGATACACCACTTTATGACCGCCAGCCACCGCAGTCAAGAGAGTTCACTGTCGATCCGTGCTGCCGACTTTCCGCCGTTTGCTGCGGTGGCGGGAAAGGACGAACCCGTATACGGCTGCGTTGATCAATACCACCGACAGCGCGAGCACGTATTGAATCGTGCGGGTCAATTCCTGTGGATAGAGGATGGGAATCAGGTAGTTCGCAATGAAGCTGTCTTCGTAGGGCCGGTTGCTGCCGAGAATGCGCAGCCGATTTTCAAGGGGCGTGAGCGGGCAGATCCAACCGGCGATCTCCACCAGCGCTCCCCAGCCGACAGCCGGCAGGTGGACCCAGGAGATCTTCGGCCAGCGAAGGGCCAGGGCGCCCCCGAGCACCACGAACAGGATAAACCCGAAGTGGGCAAGTACCACCAGATCAGCCAGCAGACGATAGGTCATGGCTTTGGATTAGGGTTTCCAGCGGATTTTTTTGTTTTCGAAGTCGATGGTGTAGGAGAGGTGCTGCAGGATGTCGATACCGAGAAGCCCGCTGAATTCGAACGCACGGCCTTCGCTGTTGCGGTTTTCGATGACGGTCGCCCCGACATTTTCGACCCGCAGCGGCCCGACCTGCACGTAATCGATTATGGCCAGCTCCGATGGCACCAGTCCGCCGCCGGCAACCTTGGAATACCCCTTTTTAACCGCTTTGAGGTTGAACCGGCTGGCAAAATCCTTGAAGATCACCAGGTGGGTGGCCCCGGTGTCCAGAAGAAAAAGGGCTTCGCCGGACTGGTTGTCGTGGCCGATGGTGACCGGCACCAGTACCTGGTTTCCAAGGATGATCACATCGGTTTCAAAGCGCCTGCGCTCGAGTTCTTTTCGCTGCTGCTCCAGATACTGGTTTTCCTCCAGGGTTCGCCGGTGGTCCCGGTCGCGCTCCCGCTGCAGCATCAGTGCGCGTTCCTCGGTGCTCAGGTGGTCGTAGGCACCCTTGTAGGTTTCGATTTGATCCAGGTACTGTTCGGGTACCAAGGTCAGATCGTCCACGTAGTGGACCTGACCGTCCTCTGTGACGTAACGGTAATATTCCGCCCGCAGGCCCGCAGGCGACAGAAGGCAACAGCCCAGAAGCCATGTCAGCGTTATCTTTATCAGAGCGTGAGTCTTCATCTGGCAGGAGCCCTTTCCCGGCAGGCCGGTCGCCTGCTGGCTGATATTATAACACAGACAATCGCCGATGATCCACCTGTGCTGCCGGCAGCCCGGGCGATGGGTGGAAACAAGGCCCGCCGCTTTGCGCCTTCAAAAGATCGACCCGGCCGGAAAACCGGTCGACTTCAGCGGCTGTGGGTCTGAATGCGATAATCGAACGTCGGATGACAGGAAAAAAACTACTCGTCGACAGGGGCGTGCGGGCTTGTCCAATGGACCAGGGAGTTGGCATAATAGGTCAAAACATCGAGGGACTTCTCATCGGCGATGAATTTGCCGCCCTGCTCGGAGATCAAGCGCCGGATGTGAAGCATCTGCAGCGCGGCCAGCAGGTTCTGCCCGCGGCTGCGGGTGGTGGTGAAGACCGGCGCCCCCTCGGCCTGAATCTCTTCGATGATCCGATTGGCGTGGCGTTCTACGTCAAAGGCCGATAGAGGGATTTGGGGGTGACGGACAAAAACTGCAGCCACCAGGGAAAGCGGCAGTACCGGTATCAGGCGCTCGATGGAATGCATCAACTGCTCGGAGATCGTTTTAATCTCGGCAAAACGCTCTGGTCGCTGCATACGGGAGAAGTCCACCTTGTTCTGCCGGCAGTACTTGCGCATGGAGACGTAGGATCCGAAATTGACACAGGCATATCCGAAACGCTGCCATCGACTTGTAATAATGAGAAAAAACCATTTCCGCATGAGCCGCAGCATCGTTCGGGCCACAAACCAGATGCTGCGCTTTTCGGCCGTCGGATCGAGTGAGCGCAGCAGGCTGCGATCCTCCAACGTGCGATCGTAGTTCAACCCGACCGGAATGAAAACGATGTCGCGATCCACTTCCGGATCGAAGGATCGCAGCATGTAATCGATGATGCCGTACTTGGGCTTTCGCATGCGCCCGTCACGGCTCAATCCCCCTTCGGGAAACACGGCCTGGCAGACGCCTTCTTTGGTGGCCATGTGCACGTAACGCTCCAGGACCTTGCGGTAAAGCGGGTTTTTCGAATTGCGACGGACAAAAAAGGCACCCAATGCCCTGACCATCGTTTGCAGCGGCCAGATCCGGGCCCATTCACCGACCGCGTAGCTCAAGGTGGTGCGTTCGGCCGCCAGAAATGCCACCAGGATGTAGTCCATGTTGCTGCGATGGTTCATCACGAACACGACCGTGGAATCGGCGTCGATTTCAGAGATGTTGCGATCGTCGATCAGACCGACGCGCACGCGGTAGAGCATGCGGGCGATTTTTTTGGCGAGCCAGTACCCCGTGCGGAAATAAAGGTAGGCGTTGAAGGAGGGCACGATTTCCCGGGCATAGGCAGCCACCTTGGCCTGCAGGACATCACGCGGCACCCCCAGCTTGCGTGACTGCCGGTTGATCGCTTCGATCACGGCGGCATCGTATATCAGCCGGTCGATCAGCACCTTGCGCTTGGTGAGCTGAATTGGCCGGATCTCGATGTCCAGGCGACTGCCGATGTCATCGATCAGCCGGTTGACGCGCCTGCGGATCAGCCACCGGGTGCTGGGAATCAGTACCCGATCGAGTGCCGCGACAGCGGTCACCACCAGCAACAACAGAAGCAACCACAGCGGGATGGCGACGGGATCTGTCATCTCAAGAAAAGGGCAAAGCGAGCGGGCGCTGACTCTGCGATTTCGATTTTCCGCCGCGGGATGCGCGCAGGCACCTGCGGGCGGCCGGATCGGTCATGTATTCGGTTTGTTGGCCGCCGCCCGCCCTTTCAAGCGGCGGCTCGCGGTGCATGATTAAAAAGAAAACTTGACCCCGAGTAGCCAGGCATCATCGGAGAGTTTATCCCTTCTGCCGCCGGCGTCGTACTCGATCTCCAGTTTCCGATATCCCACGTAAACGGCTGCATAGTAATTGATGTGAAAACTGCCCGTGGTGTAAAATTCGAGGTAATCCTTGGTGTCACTGAAGCTCAACGCGCTCGGTGCGTATGCAAGGCTTGCGAACAGGCTGACCGGGATGTTCACGGAGCTTTTGCGAAAATCGTAGCCGGCCAGAAACTCTATCGGCAGCGCAAAGGTGTCGCGGTCGCCGGTGGCAAAGTCGGTGCGGCCGAACACCCCCTTCAATCCCAGCCCCAGGCTAAGAGCCGGTACGAACACCTCGTCCTGCAGGGAGAAATTGACATTGCCCAGCCAGTAGTCCGGCCCTTCTTCGCTGACGATAAAACCGCCGCCCACACTCAGTGGGTATTTTTCGGGGTTGGGCTTGACGTCCACCCGACCCTCTATGAACTTGTCACCGATATTCAAAACAAGGTCCGTCTCCGCAGCAGCAGACGACTGCAGAGCTGCGCCCAGCAGAAATACCGCCAATGTAAATATTGGTAAGCGTTTCATTCTTCCCCCTATCTTGTTGTGATCAAAGAAATGGTCGAATCGTTGAAACAAACCTGAGTCGAAGTAGCGCATTCCTATTATTCCCTATTTCGTAAACGCATTCCGGCAAAGCTTTTAGCATGTCGCTTCCCATCGGTCAAATCGTGCCGGCAAAATCCTGACAAATCGGGGTAAAAAAGCGTCTACAACAGACCCCAATAGCGCAAGCCGTCGCGCACGAACACAGCCGCGAACGCCAGCAACACGATTCCGAGGATGCGAATCGTATACACGTATCCGCGGCTTTTGAGAAAACGGCGGGACTTTCCCGTTAAAATGGCGATGACGACTTTTGATCCCACCAGCAGCACATACATCCCGAGCACAAACAGCAGCGGTCCTGGCAGCCCGACACCAGCGGCTTTGATCACCATGGGAGCCCCCACGGAAAACCAGAAGAGATAGGGGCTCGGATTCAAAAAATTGGCAATGATTCCTTTTTTCAGAGACTGCGGGCGGCTGCCCGGCACAGCAAGCTCGGCCCCCTTGAACACAAGGCTTTCATACCCGAGATATACCAGAAAGGTCGCACCCCCTACCGAAATAAGACCCAGCACGAAATGGATATCGCGCAATTGCGAAACGACGGTGATCGCCAGCAACACGATCGGTGCATCGGTAATCAGCGGCGCCAGCGCCACCTTGATCCCCGAACCGGTGCCATGTTTCAGGGTTTCGGAGATAACCAGCATCAACAACGGTCCCGGGGAAAGCCCCCCGCTGAGGCCGAACAGCGCTCCGGCCGCCAGAAAGGAGAGCTCGGCCTTCATGATATCCTGTAGACGTAGAAAGGGTCGTCGTGGGGGCCGTGGTCGCCCCCCAGCACCTGCTCCGGAACCCAGTTCGGAATGACAAAATTGGCGGAAACGACCACGGCACCGGCCCGCAGCTCGCTGTCCAGCTTGGTGGATAGATCCGGCAGCACATCCGGGAACAGATAGCAGAAAATCACGTCGGCATCGGACAGATCCGCCTTGCGGAAATCACGGAAACGAACGGTGATGTCCCGGTATCCCAGGCACAGGATCCGGGCGATGAGATAGGCCAGCGGGTTGAACTCAAAACCGATGGCTTTGACGCCGAAGCGCCTTTGGATGCAGCGCAGCACGCGTCCGTCTCCGCAGCCCAGGTCGATCAGGACCTGTCCGGGTTTCAAGTCCAGCGCATCCGCAACCGCCTCGATCCGCTTGCGCGGGGTGGACACGTACAGCGCACCCCGGGTAACCGGCAGGGATAGGGCGACACTGAACGCATAGGCCAGCTTTGCGGCGAACAAAGCGCCGGTCAATACCAGAAATGTCACTACCCAGCCGGTCAATATGGACCCTCTTTCAGAATTTTTTGGCTGCCTCGGCCAGCATCTGCTGCACTTCGGGTCGAAACCAACAATCCATCATGGCAGCGCGTTTGGCGTCGCGGTTGCGCTCGAATTTTCGCCTGACCGTCTCCGTCCGGTTTTCCATGATCTGCCGCATGGCCTGCTGCGGTTTGAGAGACATGGCCGCGACGGTTTCAATCGCACGGGCTTCCAGAGATTCCTCCGGAACGATATCACTCACCAGGCCGATGTCCCGGGCTTTTTCCGGAATGATCAACTCCCCGCCGAACACGATTTCGTCGGCAGCGCGCTGGTCGATAAGCTGTCGCAGCATCAGGTCGGCCAGGTAAGGAACCGGAACACCGATGTTCACCTCGTTGAGTCCCATCAGGTTGCGGCTGTCGCCGATGAAACGGCGCTCGGCGGTAAGCGCGAGGATGGTGCCGCCGGCAACGGCATGACCTTTGATGGCTGCGGCGGTGGGGGCCGGAAAGGTATACAAGTCCAGCAAAACCTGGTCGAAGCGCTGCCAGAACAAATCCATCTGCTCGCGGGGAAGCTGCAGCAGCTTGGGCAGGTCGAGTCCGATGGAGAAAAACTTGTCGCCACCGGCCAGCACCAGGCCCCGGCTTTCTTTCCGGATGGCTGCCAGCGAGGCCTGCAGCTCGTCTACCAGTTCTGTGCTGATGGCATTGGTCACACCGTTGTCGAGCCGCAAAACGGAAACGCGCTCATGCGCTTCGATGCAAATTGTCGACATACGTCCCTCCTTATCGCAGTCCTGAAGGTCGGAAGGCGGATACAGTTTCTTTTGGGGTCAGGGATTCATGCTGCCCTGAACGTATCCCAGCAGATCGAGAGCAATGTAGCGGAACCCGGCCCGTCGCAGTTCGGAAACGATTTTTCGCCGGATGTCGTCGTCAAACGCTTTGTTCAACTCATCCGGTGGCAGCTCAATCCGGCACACATCACCGTGATGTCGAACCCGGCAGGTCGTAAATCCGAGATCCAGCAGCACCTGTTCGGCCTGGTCCACCATCTCAAGGGCCGCTTCGGTGATCGGGGTCCCGTAGGGTATCCGCGTGGCCAGGCAGGCCATTGACGGACGGTCCCAGGTTTCCAGGTTCATCTGTTTCGAGAGCAGCCGAATGTCGGCTTTTGTCAACCCGGCCTCCAGCAGCGGCGCTGCCACCCCCGCCTCTTGTGCCGCCTGCATGCCCGGACGGTAATCGCCCAGGTCGTCCATGTTCGCTCCGTGAGCCACGTGCTCGATGCCCAGTTCGCGGCCGATTTCAAGCAAATCGGCGAGAATGTTCTTTTTGCAGATGTAACAGCGATCGACCGGGTTGGCCAGAAAGTCCGCCTGTTGCATTTCCCGGGAGCGAACCAGCCGGTGGGCAATGTTTCGGCTTTTGGCAAATCGAACGGCGAAATCCGACTCCCGGGCGGGATGCACCGGCGATTGTGCCGTAACGGCAACCAGTCGGTCCCCTAAGATGCCGTGGGCTGCAGCCAGCAGGAAGGTGCTGTCCACACCGCCGGAAAATGCGACAACCAACCCGTCAAACCGACAAAGGATTTCCTGCAGTTTATCTTTTTTCTTCTCCAGATCCATTTCTACCATAAGCGCAATCACCTCCATGGGGCACTTGCATGTAGATCACAAATGTCAGTGGGGGTCAACGCGGAAGGGAAATTATGGTTTACAAAATGAGACGGCCCATGCTAACTTTTCGATGATTTTCCCCATACGCGCGCTCGGAGAAGGACACGACCATGAAGGAAAACAGGGTGCTGATCTATCTGGCGATCTGCTTTGTCGCACTTGCCGCCGTGCTGGTCGGTACCAGCTATGTAAATACGCACAAGTATTTCATTATCGCCCGTCACGGTGCGGTGGAAATCTGGAAAGGCACGTTTTCCCCCAAGGGGCGCGAACGGCTGATCATCATGCCCGGCGAGCTGCCTCCCAATCCGATTCAAAAGATATACACGCGGGAGGAAGTGGCACCGCTGGCATTCAGATACTACGTTGAAAAATCAGATGCCCTTATGGATGTGCCCGGGCTGCCGGATTTTTCGGGAATTCGGGCCGATCTCGACCGGGCCCTTTCCTATGCCGCCACCGAGGCCCAGCGCAGTGAGGCCAACATGCGCATCAACAAGATCGACCGCCTGATCCTGCTCTACAAGGCGGATGTGGCCGCCGGCAGGGGTACCCCCAGCGGACTGGAAGCCGCCGCCGAATACCTGCAGCAGGCTGCAGCACTGAGACCGGATGAAATCGAAGCCAAACTGATCGCAGAAAAAATGGCGACCATACAAATGCAGCTCCGGGAGCTGAACCCGGAAATCCTGACCGAAAAAGCCCCCTTGCCTGCAAAAGCCCCCGATGCGCCGGCGCCGGAAAAACCAAACCCCGCACCGGTTGCTTCCGACGAAGAACAAACACTGTAGCCCATGAACACACGGCGATTGCTGATACTCGCGCCGCTGGTGCTGATCGTTATTCTGCTGCAGTCGTATTTCTGGGTTCCCACATACCAGCAGCAGACCCGGGGCAACCCTGCGCGGCTGACCGAATACATTACCGCTTCCATCGGCGACGCCTCCCTGTTGAACCCGATACTGTCTGCAGATTCGGCCAGCAGCGAAATCGGCGGCCTGGTGTTCGAAGGCCTGATCGATCGGGACGAAGAGCTGCGCTTTCGCGGGCGCCTGGCCTCGCGCTGGGAAATCTACGAAGAGGCCTTTTTTTATATAAATGAACTCTCAGGGCTCCGATTGCCCGGGGCCGGCACCGCTCAAGCGGTGGCGGACCGGATTCGAGATGCCGCAGGCGACGACCGCATCGCCGACAGCGCAGTGCGGGCCACGCTGGAGCGCATTGCAGCGGTGGAAATCCTCGCCCCCCGCGATTTTACCGTCACCCGCACCGTGCCGCCCTCCACCGGTGAAGGTGAATCCGACACGATCCGCATCGACGTCTCGGCACCGGCCAGAATCAAGCTGACGCTCACCCAGGTCGATCAGAACCTGTTCGAAAACCTGACCGCTGTTTTGGGAGAGCGGTATTTTGAATCCTTTCCGGCCCGGCGCTATGTGCGCAGCGATCCGCAAGTGCCGGCCGCCGTGCTGGACCGGCTGTCGCGCCAGATCCTGCCGGCCGTGGAGCACAATCCCATCATCGTGTTTCACCTGCGACCGGGTGTTAAGTTTCACGACGGCCACACCCTTGACGCCGACGATGTCCGGTTTACCTACGAATCGATCATGAACCCGAGAAACCTCTCACCGCGCACTGCCGATTACGAGCCCGTCAAAACCGTGGAGGCGCTCGATCCCCTGACGGTCAAGATCGTCTATAAACGGCTCTACTCGCCGGCCTTCGGCACCTGGTACATGGGGATATTGCCGCAGCACCTGCTCAACAGCGAAGCGTTGAACGCCGAAGCGCTGCGCCTCGGCAAGGATCCGCAGGCATTTACCATGCGCCACAGCTCCTTCAACCGTCAGCCGATCGGCTGCGGCCCCTTTGTGTTTCGCGAGTGGAAATCCGACCAGTTTATACGGCTCGATCGTTTCGATGACTACTGGGAAGGCCCCCCGAATTACCGGCAGTATGTGTATCGGATCGTACCCGATCTGTTGACCCAGGAAATGGAATTTTACGCCGGGACGGTCGACAGCTACGGCGTGCAGCCCCACCAGGTAGCGCGTTTGAAGAGCGACGGGCGGTTTCAGAACTTTTCCGGCACCTCCTTCGGCTACACCTACATCGGCTACAACATGCGGCGCAAACCCTTTGACGACCGGCGGGTGCGCCTGGCCCTGGGGATGGCCATCGATGTAAACAAGATCATCGAATTCGTTCTTTACGGTCAGGGGGAAAGAATCACCGGGCCGTTTGTCAAACAGACCGACTTTTACAATCACGCGATCCAACCGGTTCCCTATGATCCGCAGGGGGCCCTGCAGCTGCTGCAAGAGGCCGGCTGGTCCCGCAACGCCCAGGGCTGGCTGGAAAAAGACGGCCAGCGCCTGCAGTTTACCCTGATCACCAACAGCGGCAACGACCTGCGCAAAGCCATTCTGGCCGTGGCCCAGGACGCCTGGAAGCAGATCGGAGTTGATGTGCGCACCGATCTGGTGGAGTGGTCGGTCTTTATCCAGAAACGCGTCAACCAGCTCGATTTCGATGCCCTCGTGCTGGGATGGTCCATGGGCATCGACCCCGATCTTTACCAGATCTGGCACTCCAGCCAGAGCCAACCGCAGCAGCTCAACTTCGTCGGCTTTGCCAACCCCGAGGCCGACGATCTTATCGTCAGAATACGCCAGGAATACGACCATGACAAACAGGTGGCCTACTGCCACCGGCTGCACGCCATCATCGCCCGCGAACAACCGTACTCGTTTTTGTACGTGGGCAAGTGGACGGCCGTGCTGGACAAGCGGATCGTAATACAGACCAAAGATGCCGCCGGCAACCTGGTTTACGAAAAGATCCAGCCGACCAAAACCGGCAACTACACGTTTTATTTCAACAAGTGGATCAAGCTGCCGGAGGTGCCAGTATTCGCCACCGAAGGATAACCGGGCCGTGACCACTTATCAGCTGCTGCAAAGCGGTTTGATCAATCAAGCGCAGAACCTCTCTGGGGGATAAGACAGGGCATGCTTTCATTTATCGGCAGAAGCATCATTCAAAAGGCGGTTACGCTTTTTTTCGTTTCCGTGATCTCGTTTCTGATCATTCACCTGGCGCCCGGAGAACCCAGCCAGGTCGACCCGCTCAACCCCAAGTTCACCCCGGAGATGGTGGAACGGTTCCGCAAGGAATTTCACCTCGACAAGCCGCTGTATGTCCAGTACCTTTACTTTTATCGCGACCTTCTTACCGGCAGGATCGTTTCCTGGAAAGACAACCAGTCGGTCCTGCAAAAAATCTGGGAGCGTTTTCTCAACAGCCTGCCGCTGTTTATCGTCGGCACCATCCTGACCTGGACGCTCTCCTTTCCGGTCGGCATCCGCTCTGCCATCAACCGCGGCAGCCCCTTCGATCGCAGCTCGACCTTCGTGTCATATCTGCTGATTTCCATACCCGGTTTCTTTTTTGCTTACGTGCTGATCATCCTGGTCGTCACCCGCCTTCAGGTACCGGTCATCGGCATGGAGACCTTCGGCATGGGAGATGCCGGGCCGTTCAGCATCGCAATGGATCGCATCTGGCACCTGCTGATCCCCTCGGTGCTCGGCGCCACCGGCGGTATCGCGGTCTTGTCGCGTTACGTGCGGGGGCAGATGCTGGAAGTCGAAGGGCAGGATTACGTCCGAACCGCCAAGGCCAAGGGACTGTCATCCGACGACGTTCACTACAAGCACGCACTGCGAAACGCACTGCTTCCCTTCGTAACCATGTTCGGCATGATCCTGCCGGGGCTGATCGGCGGGTCGGTTATCATCGAGTCGATTTTCTCCTGGCCGGGGATGGGCCGCATGGCCTACGAGGCCATCCTGGCCAGAGATTATCCCATTATTCTGACGGTGAACTTTATTTCCGCAGTGCTGGTGCTCATCGGCACGTTCGTGTCGGATTTGCTCTACCTGGTGGTCGATCCGCGGATCCGGCTGTAGGAGGAACAATCGCTGCCATCGGTCTTGACAAGAAGGTAACGGGGAAATGGAATACCAGGCAAAAACAAACAGCATAAACGCGCATCTGGACACCCCGGCGGCGCCGAAGAAGACGCCGTTTCAGGAGTTCTGGCTGCTGTTTCGGCAAAACCGCATGGCCATCATCGGCATGGTGATTTTCGTGCTGTTTTTTTTAACGGCATTTTGCGGGCTGCTGTTGACCTCCGGTACGGATCCACTGTTCGATCCTTCCCTGGTGCGCCTGCAGGAGAAACTCCTTCCGCCGATGGCCAAACCGAACCCGCAAACCCTTCCGCCGGAGTCGTTTCCCACGCTCGGAATTTACCTTTTCGGAACCGACGATCTGGGCCGCGATGTGTTCGCGCGCATGCTGCAGGGCGCCTGGGTTTCCCTGACGGTCGGATTCGTCGCCGTGGGCATCGCGGTGGTGATCGGCATCTTCATGGGCGGCATCGCCGGCTATTTCGGCCAGCATCGCATCCGGCTCGACCACCTTGTCCTGGTGATGGGCATGACGACCGGTGCGTTCTTGTACTCCTTCCAGGGATTGAAATGGGGGGCGGCGCTGCTCATTGCCGGCCATGTGTACATTTTCCTGCTTGTCGGCCGGCGCCTGCTGACCGGTAGAAGCCAGCTGCCGCCGGCCTTGCGCGGGCTGCAGATGAACACCTTTTCGGTGGACACCCTGATCATGCGGCTGGTGGATATCATGCTCTGCTTCCCGAGTTTTTTTCTGATCCTCACAGTGGTGGCACTGCTGCCGGCCAGCATTTACAACATCATGATCGTCATCGGCCTGACCAGCTGGATGGGGGCCACCCGCTTTGTGCGGGCCGAGTTTCTCTCCCTGCGGGAACTGGATTTCGTCGATGCGGCCCGCGCACTGGGTGTCGGCAATATCCGGATCATCTTCCGGCACATGATGCCCAATGCCATCGCTCCGGTGCTGGTGTCGGCGACCATCGGCATCGCTTCGGCCATTCTGACCGAAGCCGGCCTGAGTTTTCTCGGCTTCGGTGTCCCGCCACCGCATGCCACCTGGGGCAACATCCTCTCCGATGGCAAACGGTTTATCTTCGATGCCCCCTGGCTGACTTTCGTACCGGGTATCGCCATCCTGATCGTGGTGCTGGCGTTCAACCTGTTCGGTGAAGGGCTTCGGGACGTGTTGAATCCGAAGCTCAGAGACAGGCATTAAAATGGCTGAAGAAAGCAATCCCGCAACCCATACCCTGCTTTCGGTGGAAGACCTGAAAGTCTACTTCCGCAGCGCGGACAGCCTTGCCCGGGCGGTGGACGGGGTGAGCTACTCTGTCAGCCGGGAAGAAACCGTGTGCCTGGTGGGCGAATCCGGCTGCGGAAAAACCGTGTCGGCCCTGAGCATATTAGGCTTGATACCGCAACCGCCGGGAGAAATCGCCGGCGGCCGGGTCTTGTTCAACGGCGAAGACCTGCTGAAGCGCAGCGACGAGCAGATGCAGACCGTGCGGGGCCGGCAAATTTCCATGGTGTTTCAGGAGCCGCTCACCTCGTTGAATCCGGTCTTTACCGTCGGCGACCAGATCGGCGAAGCCATCGGTATCCATCAAAAACTGGAAGAAGAGCAGCTGCGTGAGCGCTGCGTTCAGCTGCTCGACGATGTCGGCATCCAGGCCCCCCGGGAGCGACTGGATGCCTATCCCCATCAGCTCAGCGGCGGGCAGCGCCAGCGGGTGATGATCGCCATGGCACTGGCCTGCGACCCGGACCTGGTGATCGCCGACGAGCCGACCACTGCCCTGGATGTCACTGTCCAGGATCAGATCCTGCGGTTGTTTCGCAAACTCCAGCGGCAACGGTCGATGTCGCTGCTTTACATCACTCACGATCTGGGGGTGGTGGCCAACGTGGCCGACCGGGTGTACGTCATGTATGCCGGCATCATTGTCGAACAGGGCACCGCCGGACGAATCTTTCAAAATGCCGGACACCCTTATACGCGGGGACTGTTGGCCTCCCTGCCCACCCGGTCCAAACGCGGAAAACGGCTTTACAGCATCCCCGGCACGGTTCCCGACCCGGCCTACAAACCCGGGGGGTGCCCGTTTCACCCGCGGTGTCCGCATGCGGTGGACACCTGCCGGCAGCAATTTCCCCAAATGTGCGATTATGGAGACGGTCACCGGGCCCGATGCCCGGTGCTATGGGAAAAATCAAGGTAAGGCGCAGGCATCACGCGTATGATTGAACGTATGCAATCGAACCGGGCATCCGACCAACCGATTCTGGAAGTCGAGGGGCTGAAGAAGCACTTCCCGATCCGTTCCGGATTCCTGCAACGGGTAACCGGCTGGGTCAAGGCGGTCAACGGCGTCGATTTCCAGATTCCACAGGGTCATACGCTCGGCCTGGTGGGAGAAAGCGGTTGCGGCAAATCCACCGTGGCCCGCATGATCCTGCGGCTGCTGAAACCCAACGCCGGCCGAATCTCCTTTCGCGGCCAGGACATCAGCCGAATCGACGAAAAGCAGATGAAACCGCTGCGCAAGCAGATTCAGATTATCTTCCAGGATCCATACGGCTCCCTGAACCCGCGGATGACCGCCGGCGAGTCGGTGACAGAAGGTCTCCGGACCCTGGGTCTGCCGAGCGGCAAACAGCGCAGCGACAGACTCGAAGAGTTGTTCACCATGGTCGGCATGTCGCCGGAATATGCGGACCGGTACCCGCATGAATTCAGCGGCGGCCAGCGCCAGCGCATCGGCATTGCACGGGCGCTGAGTGTCGACCCATCGCTGATCATCTGCGACGAACCGATCTCGGCCCTGGACGTATCGATCCAGGCACAGATCATCAACCTGCTCAAAGACTTGCAGCAGCAGCTCGGCCTGAGCTACTTGTTCATTTCCCACGACCTGAACGTGGTCGGCTACCTGTGCAGCCGGGTGGCCGTCATGTATAAGGGGTTTATCATGGAACACGGTCCGGCCGAAGTGCTGTTCGAAAACTCCCGCCACCCGTACACCAAAAAACTGCTGGCGGCCATTCCCGAACCCGACCCGACCAGAAGAAAAAAAGAGACGGTCGAAGATGAGGACACGGCCGACATCACCGCCCTGCCGGAAGGATGCGTTTTCCAGGACCGGTGCCCCGATACCGACGAGCAGTGCCGGGAGGGTGATCCGGTCTTCGAGCAGGTCGGGCCCGATCACTTCGTTCGCTGTCGCAAGGTTGCCGGCGGGGTGCCCCGGACCGGATAAAATCACCGCAGCCGATTGAAAAACCGCTGCTGAGGCGTTAGATTTCCATTTATTGACGATACAGGCACCGCAAATGAACTCTGCAACCGAAACCACTCCGCACCTGGAAATCGAGGCGCGCATCGTAAATATCAAACGCGAGCTGGAACATGCCGGTATCGACGCTGCCTTGATTTTGCAGGCCTCCGACCTTTTTTACTTCTCGGGCACCATCCAGCAGTCCCACCTGTACATCCCGGTTGACGGCGAGCCGCTGTTGATGGTGCGCAAGGACTTTGACCGCGCGTGCAGCGAGTCACCGCTCAAACGCATCGCTGCCATCCGCAGTCCGAAGCAGCTTCCCGACCTGCTTCGGCAACACGCCTATCGCCCGCCCCGTCGGCTGGGACTGGAACTCGACGTGCTGCCGGCCAACCAGTACCTTGGATACCAATCGATTTTCAGCGGCGCCGACATATCGGATATCTCACCGGCCATCCGATCGGTGCGGGCGGTCAAGTCCGCCTACGAGGTTGGCCTGATCGCAGAAGCCGCTCAGCTTTCCGATCAGGTTGCTGCCGGCATGGAAGAATTCCTGGCAGAAGGTGTTACGGAAATCGAGCTCGCCGGCCTGGTGGAAGCCCGGGCCCGCAAACTGGGTCACCAGGGCATCATCCGCATGCGCCTGTGGGGCAGTGAGCTGTTTTACGGCCACCTGATGGCCGGACCATCGGCTGCCGTGCCCAGCTTCCTGGCTTCACCCACCGGCGGCGCCGCGGTCAACCCGGCTGTGGCCCAGGGATCGAGTTTCCGCCCCATCCGACGCCACGAACCGGTGCTGCTCGACTACGTATTTGCCCACCGCGGCTACCTCTCGGACCACACCCGCATCTTTGCACTGGGAGAATTGCCCGATGAGCTGATGAAGGCCCATGCGGATATGCTGGAGGTCCAG
>WOR8_10000077_pt1 | contig 85720 bp, 108 predicted proteins | sample DeeMarSeWOR38_10_FD_19890 | JGI IMG/M metagenome (IMG submission 19890)
TTGGAGGACGCGCTCGCCGGGCTCGCTGTCGAGGGCTGGAAGGTCGTCTCCTCGCACGCGGACATGACTTCGCATCCGAAGTGGGCACTCCTTCTGAAGCGAGAGGTGCCGGCCTAACCTGGCGGGAGGCGAGATGGACCCTGACGCTGCACTGAGAGAGCTTCGCAAACTCCATGCGGACGGCGGACCCGACGATTTCGAGCGGGCCATGGAATTGATCTGCGAGTTGGACGCCTGGCTACAACGTGGGGGAGTGCTCCCGTTGGACTGGCAGCCTCCGTGGATGGTGGACGTGGTGGAAGGGTTGGCGTTCTACGCGAACCCGGGTAACTACCACGCCGTCGCCTTTATGTTCGATCCCCCGTGTGGTGGGTTCGCGGACGACTTCGATGAAGACCACGGCGAGACGCTGCTCTACAACCGGCCCATGCCGGGGAAGAGAGCACGGGAGGCGCTGGCCAAGGCGAGGAAGGAGATGAAGGGTGGAAAGGATTGAGTGCATCATAGAGCACGATGTACCGCTGGAGACCGACGACGGACGCACCGTGATCGGCGTGACGGCGACCTGCACGTGCTGTGACACGGTGACGAGCGCCTTCGGGACGTCCGGAGCATCCGTGCGGCGGGCTCTGGCGGCAATGCGGGAGGAGTGCCCCTCCGGAGACGACGCCTTCTACTTCGCGGACGACGGCTCGGACAATGACTAGGGAGATTTCGGACGAGATGGTCGAGCACGTCCGGGACTTCCTCGGACCTGGTGGCCGCGCCTTCTTCCGCCGCGTCAAGGCGATGAAGGGCGCGGTGGCCGCCGTCATCCCGCTCGCCACGGCCCGGCGCTTCCACAAGGGCGGGCTCCCGCCCAACGGGAAGAAGGCGCCCCGGACGCGACCGCGCCGCTGCTCCTATGCCGAGCGCACGCCACACCCGACCCACTTCCGGGAGGGCATGGAGGTTCGGAACGCGCTCCGCGAGTCCGGGCTGTGCGAGGGGTGGAACGATCACGACTACGACGACCAGTGGTCGCACATCGTGGACCGTGCCATGCGGAACGAGGCGTTCGACAGGGGGTGGTTGGCGGCCTACCAGGACGCATGCGAAAACTGCCACTTCGCCTCGGCTGGTGGCATGGACCACCGCGACGAGTTGATCGCCCCAGACTACATCCCCGAGGACGACCGCGTGGACTACCTGCTCGGGTACGAGAGCTACGCGAGGGAAACCTGGGGGCCGACCTGGAGGACCGACAGGTTTACATGGGGGGATGCCCCTGTGCTCACGATAGGAGACGACGATGAGAGCGACCTGCCCTGACTGCGGAGCCGCACTGCCGCAACACACGCAGATGTGCCAAGTGGCGCCTATGCTCGCCATGGCCGAGGGAAACGGTGCCAAGAAAGCTCTGGAGGCGGCGTTGCCTCGCGTACAGGCGGCGCTGGAGGCGGCCCACGCTCGCGGAGTGGCCATCGCTGCCGGGCAGGTGGCCATCCTGCGAGAGGGCTATGCGATGGTGAGGCTGCAAGACCTCCACACGATCTCTGGCTTCTCGTGCGAGCACGAAATCCACGGTGGAGCATCCTGCGACGAGGCCGACGAGGAGCGCGGTGGGTGCTGCAATTCCTGTTGGGCCGCCCGCTGGGCGAAGCGGGTTCTGGAGGAGCGAAATGTCGAACAAGGCGGACAAGCCGATGAGCCTGGACGAGGCGATCGACCACGCGGTGACGATGGCGGATGAGCTAGCCGAGGCCAACGCCAGAGCGGGGGGCGATGTTCCCGATCTCGAACAGTGCGAGCTAGAGCACCGGCAACTGATCCAGTGGCTCACGGAGCTACGCGGGCTGCGCTACCGGGTGCGACAACTGGCCGGCGACCTGGAGACCACTCAGAAGAAGCTGAAAGACCTGCGCCGGGATTCCGGCAAGCCGCTGGACGAACACATCCACGTCACCGTTTCAATCTCCGACATGAGGACGACGTGGCGCCACTCCGGCCGCATCTCGCCCGACTCCTGGAGGCACGTCCCGAGAACGCCCGAAGGGCAGCTACCGCAGAGCGACCTGGAGTGGCAGGCACAGATCCTCCGAGAGATGATCAACACGATCGGCTACGAGGCCGCGCTGGGCTACTTCACTGAGGGCATGCGATGAGCGACGACAAGCCGATCAGCGTGCACATCTGCCACGGCTCTAGCTCGCCAGAGTGCAAGTGCCGGTGCCCGGACGGCCCCTGCGAGCACGTGTGGGACGGGGAGTGGGTGACGGAGGAGTTTCCTGGCGGTGGGGGCACCGCCTCCGTGACCTGCTCCCGCTGCGGCATGCGCCGCATCGACCATGATATGTGGGCCGGTCCGTGACCTTTGCTCTTGACAATCGGCCGGCTTTTTGGTAGTGTTCGAGGACTGATCGGGGACGGCTCCCCGATGAAGATGACGCCACATGGCGGGGAGAGAATCATGACAGAAGAGACGAACGAGACGCACGAGGAGCAAGCGGACGAGGAGCCGAGGCTGTCGGAGGACGAGCGGCGTCGGCGTATGAGGGCAGGGATCGACAATCTCCTGTCCGGGCTGCTCGGGATCGAGCCGCCTCCGCCCCCGGAAGTGACCGCGCAGCGAGAGCTACGGGAGGCCGTGGACAACGACGAGTGCCATCGGACTGCCAAGATGGCGAACCTCATTCTCACCCGGGCGGACGGGACGGACGTGCTCATCACCACCACCTTCCTCCGGGACGACGTGCCGGTGGAGCAGATGGAGAGCATGGAGAGCTACGTGAACGAGGTCGCGCGACCGGCGCTGCTCCCCGACGAGCGGCTGACGATCTTCCTGACCGACTTCTCCCCGGCCTTCTTCCGCGAGCACGCCACCAAGACGCTGGAGATTTCGGACCTCGCGGACCACGTGGCCGGGCTCCGCACCGAGGTCGAGCGCCAACGGGACATCGCCCTGTACGAGTTGTGCCAAGGGTGCGACAAGGTGCCCTGCGAGGGCCGCGTGACCGAGCCCCCGGACGGCTACGACCCCGACGAGGCCAAGAAAGCCGCCTCCGACTGCGGACACGCTCACTAGAACCCTAGCAATCCCGCCGATTTACAACTTTCTGCACGTTTGCTCTTGACAGGGCTCCGCCGCTGTGCCATGCTGTAGGTGTGATCGGGGATGCGTTCCCCGAAGAAGGAGAGTCAGATGGGATACGAGGACGCGACCGCTACCAAGATCATGGCGACCAACTGCGCGTGCTGCGGGCGACCGCTCGTGGACGCCAAGAGCGTCGAGACCGGGATGGGTCCGATCTGCCGTAAGAAGTACGGGTACGGCGTGGACGTCTCCGAGGACGCCCGCAAGCGCGCGAACGCGATCATCTACGCGCTGGCCGTGGCCGTCTCGACCGACTCCGTGACCCTGGAGTCGATGGAGTCGGTCTCCGAGTTGCGTGCCCTCGGGTTCCCCCTCATCGCTGACATCTTTCTCTTCAACGGCGCGTCGATCTCTGTCGAGGTCCGCGAGCACGAGGGCGAAGATCGGTACTTCGTCCGCGCCCCCTACGACCCCGACTTCAACCACGACTCCTGGTTCAAGGGCCGGTTCGGCGTCAAGTGCCCGGCCACTCTCACCCCATCGAAGAAGAAGGTGTTCCACTGGACGTTCCCGAAGACGCAAGCCGCGCGTGAGCGCATCTGGGCCGCGCTCGTGAAGCACCACGCCGGCCGCATGGCCATCGGCCCCAACGGTCCGTTCGTGGTCGCGCCCCTCAAGACCGCCGCCCAGAAGAAGGCCGAGGCCGAGCAGTCCGAGGTCGCCGCGCAGTCCGAGGCCGAGGCCGAGGCCGCCAACGTGCCCGCGCCCGCGACCCACTCCGGCAAGTACGGCAAGTGCTGGTGTGGCCAGCCCGCGACCACCCGGTGGATGGACGGCACGCCCTACTGCGACGAGTGCTACGAGGGCCGCTGCGACGGCGAGCAGATGGCGAGCCTGGCAGGAGACGATGCCTAGCACCCCCGCCACGGCCCCTGAGCCCCTCCCTGAGCCCTCTTACGCTTCAAGACGAGTCAAGGTAGCCGGAGCCTCCCAGGGCTCTCAGAGGCCGTCTGAGGCCCCGTGGCGACTTTCTTCACTCCGGCTGTCAGAAGTCCGGCCGCCGGAGCGTCTCCCACTCAGAAGGCAGATGGCGGATGGGTTCCGCCATGGAGGTCCAGATGAGCCGGAACGACGTCAGACAGGTTTCCATCGAGGGTGAGGTCGCGGTAGGCGAGCACGTGTTCGGGCTCGGGCGCACGTCCAGTGTCGAGGACTGCGGCATGATCAACGGCGCCCTGTCCCTGTACCCTGTACCCTGTATCGTTCTCAATGACGCCGCGTGGGCGCTCCCAGAGCACATCCGCATGGCGATCATCGGACACGAGCTAGGCCACTACTTTCTCAACCACGCGAGCGATGCTGTGCGAGGCCGCCGCATGGCAGACGAGATCGAGGCCGACCACTACGCCATCCGCTTCGCTGGCCTGCCGGCCATCCGGCAGCTACTCCTCACGATGCACAAGTCCTGCCTCAAGCACGGCATCGACCCCACGGAGGCCATCGTCCGGTTGGCCGCCCTGCCCGCTTGCCCCAAGGCGAAGAAGGCCATCCCCGGGCGCCGCAACCGCAGGCGCCGCAATCGTCGCAAGTAGTGACCCGTGCGGGAGTCGAACCCGCCTTGTCGGCGTGAAAGGCCGGTGTCCTGCCGATAGACGAACGGGCCAGGAAAACTCAGAGCCCCCGCCCGGAATCGAACCGAGTCCTCGGGAGTACGAAACCCGCGCGCCGCCATCTGCGCCTCGGGGGCCTGGGAGCCGGTGGCGGGAGTCGAACCCGCTCTCTCCTGCTTACAAGGCAGGCGCTCCGCCGCCGGAGCCTCACCGGCATGTCCGTGGCAACCGAGCATCTTCGCAGTGACCTCGACGGGAATCGAACCCGCATTGCCGGAGTGAGAGTCCGGTCTCCTGCCGTTAGAGGACGAGGCCAACGGCGCCTCCCTACACCCTAGCAAAGGGAGCGTGCCCACACCCCGAAGGGCTCGGTCCCCCGACCGATGAGACGCCGCTAGGAGCGTCGTGCGCGCACGAGAGGCCGAAGCCTCACGGTGCCGATCACGGGAGTCGAACCCGTCTCTTCACGTTGGCAACGTGACGTCTTCCCACGTGGACTTGATCGGCGTGGCGGCGAGCGGAGGTCTTGATCCCCATGCCTTGCAGCACGCACCGGGTAGCGGCCGGGCTCGGGCTCCTGCCCAATTCACTCGCCAAACTCCTGGCGGCAGACGGAGGTCTTGATCCCCACCCCTCTCAGGGCGCACCGCTTTCGAGGCGGGCTCGGGCTCCTGCCCGATTCATCTGCCAGATGAGCCTCCCTGTGCAGGAGGCGACCCCGGGACGGGAAGAAAACTCTGCCCGGGGGGATGGCGGCAGGGAGAGGTCTTGATCCCCACTCCTCTCAGAGCGCATCGGCTTCCAACCGAGCCCGGCTTCCTCGCCGGTTTCCCTGCCATGGCGGAAGAGGGAGGTCACGATCCCCACGCCTCTCGGCGCCGGCCGCTTTCAAGGCGGTGGCGAGCCCTGCTCGCTTCCTCTTCCATGGTCCGAGAGGCGGGATTTGAACCCGCGCCCTTCCGGCCCCCAGCCGGACGCGCTTCCAGGCTGCGCCACTCTCGGAGAGCCCCCTCCGAAGAGGGGGGTTAGGGTTTCAGGAAAACTCAGCCCTCGTCCAGAGCCCCGTGCCAGTAGACGTAGTTGGCCCACGCCTCGGGGATGGAATCGGACCTGTCGATGTGGAAGGCGACGACGGGCAGCGTGCGCGGCTTGTAGGGCTGCTTCCGCAGGCTCATGCCGGCTTGCTGCGGCGTCTTGTCGGCCTTCCGGTCGTTGCAGGGGTAGCACGAGGTCACGATGTTCTCCCAGACCGTCTTGCCCCCTTGCGACCTCGGGATCACGTGGTCGTAGTTGAGCTTGCGGGTCGGGAGACGCCGGCCGCAGTATTGGCAGGTCCAGTTGTCCCGCGTCAGGACGTTCATCCGCGAGAACCGAACCGCCTTCTTCCGCGAGACCATCCGCAAGAGCCGGATGACCGCTGGCATCTTCATCGTGAAGGTCGCGCCGCTGTAGATCGTCTCGTCGTACTCCTCGACTACCTCGACCTTGCCTTGGAACAGCATCGTGACGGCCCTCTGCCAGGACACGATCCTGTGAGGCTGGTAGCCGAGGTCCAGAACCAGTGTCCTAGACATGACCGCCTCCTTTCGTGGTCAGAAAACTCTACCAGTGCGAGCGAGAGGAGTCGAACCTCCACGCCCTCTCGGGCACCTGGGTTTGAGCCAGGCGTGTCTGCCGTTTCACCACGCTCGCGTACCCGCTGCGGGACTCGAACCCGCACGCACGAGGCGCCGGGGTTTAGGCCCGGTGTGTCTGCCGTTCCACCAAGCGGGCTCGGTGCTACGGAGAGGAGTCGAACCTCCACGGGGACTATGCCCCACCAGCCCCTCAAGCTGGCGTGTCTACCATTTCACCACCGTAGCGTAGTGCCAGGGAGAGGAGTCGAACCTCCACGACCTTTCGGCCACTCGGTTCTGAGCCGAGCGCGTCTACCATTTCACCACCCTGGCATAGTGGGCACAGAGGGACTCGAACCCCCGACTCTTGGGTGTAGGCCAAGAATGATCCCATTTCACCATGCGCCCATGAAAACTCTGGTCGGGCAGAAGGGATTTGAACCCCCGACCTCCGCGTCCCGAACGCGGCGTGCTCCCAGACTGCACCACTGCCCGATGTTGATCGGCTGGTAGGGCGTGGCCCTCTCTACCGCCGCACTTTGGACCGGCCGATCGGTGGCAACGGAGGGAATCGAACCCTCTTGATCGCGGATATGAGCCGCGTCCCCTAGCCCGTAGGTCGCTGCCGAGGCGGGGGCTGGATTTGAACCAGCGATCTCTTGGTTATGAGCCAAGTGGGGACGACCAGGCTCCCCTACCCCGCAGGCGCGCTCGCCGGGACTCGAACCCGGATTCCTGGCTTCGGAGGCCAGTGCCCTATCCTTTGGACGACGAGCGCTTGATCTGATCGGCCAACGCATCCGCCTCTCTCGCGGCCTTGCGGTAGTGCTCTACGCCACGGCGTAGACACTCCTCGCAGTTGACCTCTGCCAAGCGTTTCAGCCCGGCCAACTCGACTCCTTTCCGTGTGTAGATCTCGTGACCCTCCACCCCGCAGAAAGCTCCACGGTAAGGGCTCACGAGATGAACCACTGACGGTTCCATGACGCCCTCCCTTCGGAGACCCCGGCCGGACTCGAACCGGCATTCCAAGGTTCGTAGCCTTGTGCCCTATCCTTTGGACGACGGGGCCAGCGCTCCCACGAGGACTCGAACCCCGATCCACGGGTTAGAAGCCCGGTGCCCTATCCGTTGGACGATGGGAGCGTGGAGGCGCAGGGCGGAGTCGAACCGCCGACTGGAGGGTTGCAACCTCCCGTCTTTCCGTTTGACCACTGCGCCAGAGGCCGACAAGGGATTGCGAGAGACGTTTACGTGCTCTGCCACTGAGCTACCGCCTCCATAGAGGGGAGGCGGACGGGGATCGAACCCGCGACCACGCGCTTACAAGGCGATGTACTCCCACGAGCATTCGGCCGGAGCCGGCTACGGGACTCGAACCCGTTTCTCGGGCTTGGGAAGCCCGCGCCTCACCTGTTTGGCCTAGCCGGCAGTTGGGCGCCCCCGGGGGACAGGGGCGCCCGTTCGATCAAGTGGGGTTAGTTGGTAGCCAGGTCGATGCCGTCGATGATCTCCAGCCACGACCCGGTGTCACCAGCGAGGAAGGAGCTTGCGACCTTGAACACCGCGTCACTCCAGCCGGACACTTGCAGGATCTCCGGGTGGTTCCCGTCGATCTGATGCGTGCGCCCGGGGGTGATGTCGATGCACACCAGCTTCGCGTCCCGGTTGCGGTTCCGCAGCGTCTCCCACTCGTGCATGAGAGCCGTTCCGCTCCCGTAGCCCCAATAGCCCCTGTCGGCCCATGACTCGTAGTCCGAGATGACCACGACGTGATCGACCTTCAGGCGCCGCTGGTTCACGTGGTTGAACGCAGCGCTCAGAGCCGTTCCACCTCCACCGAATCGGGCGAGCCGATCGGCTTCGGTCAGAAGCGGGTTCCGAGGCTCCGGACGGTAGCCGGTGTGGACCGACGTATCGACCGGGAGAACGGCTGCGTCACGGTTCTGACGCAGGTACGACGCAGAGAACAGCGCCGCGACGTCCACGCACCGGACCTTGGTGGCCACCTGCTCCATGCGACCCGTCTTCCGGTTCCGCTTGAAGCCTGTGACCGGGCTCCGCATCGACCCGGAGACGTCCACGACGATCAGCGTCCGGCCCTCTGCGACCGGGGCGTTCTCGGTGGCAATCTCCATGGCGTCGTGGAGAGCGTCCACGATCTTGCGAGGCACGTCCGGGTGGATGTGCTTGTAGGCCGCGAGCAACTGGTACGGCATGACCCGGGCCTTCTGGATCGACTCCCGGTCCCGCAAGCGGTCCGCGATGAAGTCCTCCATGCCGGGGTCGGCCTTCAGAACCCCGTGCCGCAGAGCGGTGTTGAGGTTCATCCGGATGAAGTGCCACTGCCCGTTGCGGAAGATCTGCGCCCACTGCTCGCCCGTGAGGGGCTCTGCCGTGAGCAACTGGAAGTCCACCGGAGGCGATGGCAGGCTCTTGTCTGCCTTCCACTCCTCGTACTGCCGGACGAGCGGCGGGAGATTCTTCCAGCCCTTCTTCCGCCGATCCTTCTCGCCCTTTCCGATCATGTACCCGAACAGCGCCTCGTGCTCCGGAGAAGCCGGGCTCGGGTGGACCATCTTCACGATGTCCGCGCCGGATGGGTCTTGACCGACCGACAGTTGACGGAACAGCCAGTTGGGCTTGTTCCTGGAGAAGAAGCCCCGGACGAGGTTCCGTGGCCCGGTGCCCAGCGACTTCCGACCGAGCTTTCCACTCCGCATCATCTGGACGAAGTTGCGGAGCATCTTCCCGTTGTCGATGACCTGCGGGAATGCGGCCTTCAGGGCTGCGCGTCCGTTGTCACCACGAGAGGCCAGGACCGCCATGAGCAAGGCCGGCATGTCCTTCATGTAGCCTTCCTTGCGCGTGAAGATCGCCAGCTTCGCGATGAAGTCGGAGTCGCACTCCTTCGCCAGAGCGAGCACGCGGTCCAGGTGGTCCTCGGCGTTCACGTAGAACGTGTCCGAGAGGCACCCTGTCATCGCGTACCGAGCCAGGGCTTGCTTGGAGCCGAGAGCGTATGCCTTGCCCCCGGCTGCGTTCACTGCGTCTGCTGCCTTGACCGTCCGCCCACGGGACGATCCGAAAAGAGACTTGTTCGCCATGATCGACCTCCCTTCCGCCAACAGTGCGGCGCTTTCATGGCTGCCTTCCCCACCTACAGGCGTGGGGTGGCAATCTCCTATCGCTACCAGGTAGCGATTGGATAGTCAAGAGTGCCCTGACAAGTGAGCGCGAGAGCGTTTTTTTCAGCTTCCGGCCCATGATTCAGGCTCCGAGGAGCCGGCGGGCCGGGACAGGATTTGAACCTGCAACCTTTGATTTAGGAGATCAATGCTGTACCGATGTACTCCCACTAGGCATTCAGGGCGGTGCTGGTAGGGGGAGTCGAACCCCCATCTTCAGGGTGGAAACCTGACGTCCTGCCGTTGAACGACACCAGCAAAGGCCGACAAGAGATGGTCGAGATAAGCGCCCCCGAAGGGCACCCGCCACAGAGCGGCCCCCGAAGGGGCCTTGGCGGCGGGCAAAGGATTTGAACCAATGTAATCCCGTCCGAGCATTCGGCCGGAGCCCCGAGCGGGAATCGAACCCGCCATCTCCGCCATACCAAGGCGGCGAATCACCGTTGATTCATCCGGGGCAGAGGATCGACAAGGTGGGCGCGAGGCTATGCCTTTACCAAGGTTAGGCTACCTGGCCATGGAAAGCTCCGAGGAGCGGTGGCCAGGGGTGGATTTGAACCATCAAAGTAGTCCCGCAAGGCATTCGATCCAGTGGAGCCGGGGGGAATCGAACCCCCATCCCCTGGGTGCAAACCAGGTGCTCTCCCGTTGAGCTACGGTCCCATTGCGGCGACAAGGGTTGCAGAGATCGTACCTCCGGGGGTGTTCGCCCCGGCGCTCTGATTGAGCTATAGGCGCAGGACTGCACGGTGTTACCCGCCGCCCCTGCTGGAGCACCTAACGATGTATTCCCCGCCTGCATTCGCCGCGTAGGAGACTGACCAGGGGTCGAACCTGGAAGCGCACGAGCCGATCGGTCTCCCGCACGCCGTCCGTCTCTTCAATCTCCGGTGGATCGTGCCGGGGTCGAACCGGCGACCTCCGCGATGCGAACGCGGCGCTCTCCCACACTGAGCTAACGACCCATGAGGCCGACAAGGAACGGTGAGACGACGGTTTTTCTCCAACGAAAATGTAGTCCCTCCAAGCATTCGGCCGGTGGAGTCGGAGGGGCTTGAACCCTCGGCCTTCGGTCTGCCAGACCGACGCTCTCCCAACTGAGCTACGACCCCATCCACAACCCGTCAGGGGGGCTGCGGCGTATGAGAATGCGACCGGGACAGAACCCTTGTCGTCGCGGTGGGCGTGGAGGGATTTGAACCCCCGATCTTCTGCGCGTCGAGCAGACGTCTTTCCACTTGACCACACGCCCTCTGGTACCCCGCCCCGGACTCGAACCGGGATTCGCCGGCTTATAAGGCCGGTGCAGTACCCTTGTGCTAGCGGGGCTCCGAGTTTTCGGAGCCCGGTATTCGCCTCATCATTGGAACCCCCTTCTGGTGCCCAGGGACGGAATCGAACCGTCGTTCTCGCACTTATCAGGCGCGCGTCTTGCCACTCGACCACCCGGGCATGGAGCCCCCGGCCGGACTCGAACCGGCATCCTCTCGGGTAGGAGCCGAGCGCACGTCCTGTCGTGCTACGGGGGCATGGGGTGATCGATGGGACTCGAACCCACTAGGGCCGGGATCACAACCCGGTGCCGCGACCACTTTGGCTTCGACCACCATGAGAGCCGACAAGGAACCGATGAGATCGTGAGTCATTCTATGGGCAGGACTCGAACCTGCTTCTCCGGGATTGCCCGGCGCTTTTCCTCATAAGCTACCTCAGAGATGTAATCCCGCCGTGCATTCGGCTCGGTACCAGCGCCGGGACTTGAACCCGATCCTCTCGGTCCACAGCCGAGCGCGCCACCCGTTGCGCCTCGCTGGCATGGTCCCCCGAGAAGGAATCGAACCTCCCTGGCCATACGACGACGGGGTTACAGCCCGCCCACCATCCATAGGTGTCTATCGGGGGAAAACTCAGTCCGCGTGGAGGGATTTGAACCCCCGTCTTCCGGCTCCCAAAGCCGGCGCCCGACCAGGCTGGGCCACACGCGGATGGTGGAGAGCCCCGGAATCGAACCGAGATTCGCGGATTTTCAGTCCGCTGCTCTACCGATTGAGCTAACTCTCCATGGCGGGGATGACGGGATTTGAACCCGCGATCTTCTGCGTGACAGGCAGATGTCCTACCCAGGCTAGACCACATCCCCAAAAGGCCGACAAGATCGATGAGAGCTTTTACATGCCGGACTCGAACCGGCTAGGTTTGGTTGATAGCCAAATTGTGAACCAATCACGATGTACTCCCACCCGGCATTCGGCCTGGCAGGTCACTGAGGAATCGAACCCCACAGACGTCCGGGTTTGGAGCCCAGACCGCGTACCCAGCGCGTGACCCAGAGCGTCTCCGTCCAGGGCGTATCCATGGAACGAGTCGCTTCATGCGTCTCTCGGAGACGTGGCAGCATCCCGAAGGTCGCTGCCCCCACTGGTACCGTTGCTCCCTTTCGGGCCTGGCGGTCCTTGGTGGGCCAGCATCGGAGGCAGGGATCGAACCTGCACTGACGCGGGGTCAAAGCCCGCCGCTCTACCGTTGAGCTACTCCGATATGAAAACTGCGGCTCGGGCGCGAGGACTCGAACCTCGATTAGCGGGGCCAGAACCCGCCGTCCTGCCATTAGACGACGCCCGAATGGTGGGTCCACCGGGACTCGAACCCAGATCGTCCGATTAAGAGTCGGAGGCGTTGCCAATTACGCTCATGGACCCGTGAAGGCTGGCCAGGTGGGACTCGAACCCACAACATCCCGGTTAACAGCCGGGCGCTCTACCAGGTGAGCTTCTGGCCAATATGCCCCGGGGCCGGGTGAGCCCCGGGGCGAAGATGCTCGGTTGTCACAGACCGTTCGGCCGTCGCCGGCAGGTTCACAATCGGAACCTGCTTCTTCGATCGGTGGGGGCAACAGGGCTCGAACCTGCTCAGACCGGATTAAAAGTCCGGTGCCCGTCCTGTCGGGCGCTACCCCCGGAGATTGCTGTCTCCGGGTCATTGTTTGAATCGCCTGGGCATCGCTCCTCGTCTCCTCGAATCCGCCAACGAAAAAAGCCGCCTCGGTTTCCCGGGGCGGCTCTCGCGTACAGTGCGTGTGCTTTGCGAGAGCCTACCCGGGGCTACCCTCCTGAAGCGCGATGGCGGCATAAAACACGGTATTGCCGCTATCGGAGGGTAGACACGTCCATGAGGACGGTCGTTTGACCTCCGTGCGCTTCAACCGGGTATGGGATTCTTGCCGTTGCATCGTGCTTCTCAGTAGCTCCCGGAAGGTGATGGACCTCCCGCTCGCACTTCTCAGCCTGTCAAGCGCAAACCATCCCGTCAAGGGAAAAATGCACGCCGAGGCAACTTTTTTGCGGCTCTTTGGAACGTACTGACTGGTACTCCGTTGAGGGGCGGAGTGATCTCCCTGACGCCCACGGCGACGGCCCCGCGACCAGTGGTCGCAGAGATGGCTGTGAACGATTGCTCTTGACACCCGTGACAATCTCCTGCTATGTGGTATGAGTGAGTCGGGGAAGGTCTCCCCGAAGGAGAGCGATCGTGGCCCGTTTCAAGCACTCCTTACGCTCCGAGATGAGCGACGACCGCTACTCCGTACTGGTGTTGGAGGATGAGCGCTCGACGCACATCCGATGTAGCGTCGATGGCGAGTGGGTCGTGCGCGTGACGGCGCCCCGAAGGCACGATGCGTTCTGCGCGGCCGAGAAGGCGCTGCTGCTTCTGCGGGAGCTTGTCGAGGAGAGGCCATGAAGAAGCACCTGAAGTACCTGAGCTATGTCATCCGCCACCGCTGGTACGTGTTCGTGGAGTGCCTGAAGATGGGCCTCGTCTGGCGCGGGCTCGTGCACGACCTGTCGAAATTTCTGCCCTCGGAGTGGTTCCCCTACGTCAACTACTTCAACGGCGAGTGGCGCTGCAAGGGGGACGTGCCGCCGGACTACAAGGCCCCGCAGGAGATCAAGGCCGCCTTCGATCTCGCGTGGCTGAAACACCAGCACCGCAACCCGCACCACTGGCAATACTGGCGGCTCCGGGAGGACGACGGCGGAACCAAGGTGCTCCCCATGCCGCCCGTGTTCGTGAAGGAGATGCTGGCCGACTGGCGGGGCGCCGGGAAAGCTCAGGGGCAGACGTCCCTCGGTCCTTGGTATGCCAAGCACTACTGGAAGATCGAAGTGGCGAAGGAGACGCGCGACCTCTTGCACTCCCTCATGGAGCCCGACGAGCTACCGCCGACCGAGACGGTGACGGTGTTCGACAGGGTGTCGATCGAGAGTGTGTCCATGATGCCGGACGGCAGCATGCAGGCAGCCGGCAAGGTCGAGGAGTCGCACACCGAGGAGCGAGTCGTAGGCGGCCCGGGACAAGGCGTGTCCATCGGGTCGCGCGGGCGTGTGGGGGAGGTGAAGAGATGAGCAAGGAAGGGGTCGAGAAGCTGGAGGACGCAGCCTTCACCTTCCTGTGCGCGATCGAAGACCTGCGGACCGAGTTGCCTCGCGATCTGTACGACTGCGCCAAAGGAGTTGCTTGGGGCCTCCGAGGCACGCTCGGGAGCGAGTTGGAGAAGCACGGAGAGCCGCTCCGGCACCCGGGCGGGAGGAAGAAGAAATGAACCCCCTATGGGAGCGCTGGCAGCGTTGGATCATGTCGTTCGGGTGCACCGATCAGGGGCGGGCGGTGGCGTTGGAGCTTTCGCACGACGAGATCGTCCGGCTCGAACCCCTTCTCACCTACGCTCTGATGAACACGATAGACCAGCTACGCATCGACTCCATCAACGGTGAGCCCCTGACCATGATGGAGCTACGCAACTACGTGGAGGCGGGCGAGGGCGGGGACAGCCTCACCCTCTGGTACCGCGTCCCGTGGTGGCCGAAACCGGAGGCATGAGATGAGCACACCTGGCACCCCCGCATGGCTTCGCGCGATGGCGGAGAGGGAAGAGAAGGCGGCTGACAACCTGCGAGAGATCATCCGGGAGCACCAGGATCTCAAAGCGCACCAAGAGGAGCTACAGAGTGGCGTGGACGCCCACGTGGCGCTCCGTGAGGGCTTGCTCCGCGCAGCCAACCGTATCGAGCGCCTTCAGGCCGAGCTAGCGAAGCAGAAGACCGGCGTGGACCCGACACACTGCCCGCCCCCGGCCCCGCGCCGCCCGGCCCCGTCGTTCCCCCGTCAGGTGGAAAGGCCGCAGGTGCCGATCTACCGTGTGCGGATGCCGGCGTCGGAGTTTGCGACGGACCAGCGCGACTACGAGCGCTTCTTCGATTGGATCAACGGCTCGGAGAACCTCGGGATGGGCCTGCTCGACCCGTGCGAGGTATTCGTCCTCGGAGACCCGGACGTGGACGGAGGGACGTGGGATTTCGACACCGTGATCGGCGTGTCCACGCTCATGAAAGACAAGCACCCGAAGGGGTTCGTTCGCATCTCCGGCACGAGCCGGAAGGGGCCGTTGAACCTTCTGGCGAAGTCTCTCGGGAGCATCGACCTGAAGGGGTGCATGGTCCTGGACGTGGAGGCATCGGACGACGAGACGATCATCGAATTCGTGGCGCAGTCTGCGGAGCCGGTGAAGGTGGAGGAAGACGATGAAGCCGAGTAGAGAAGAGATCGCCCGTCTGGCCGAGGAGCGTGATCGGGCCATGGAGCGTTGGCGCATGGCAGTCGAGGGCGAAGCCGAAGAAGAGGCACCTCGCGAGTGCATGCACGGGTTCATGCACGGGTGGTGCCCCGACCCCCGGTGCAGCTACGCCATGAAGGCCGACGAGTACGACGCCGAGATGAAGCGCGACCCGCTCCACGGAGAGATGTGGGACCGCGACAAGCTCCTGTACCCGAAGGTCCGGATGATCCGAGCCCAGAGGGGTGACGAGTGGGGCTGGGAGGTCAAGTGCCTCGTGCGCCCGCGCGAGGGCGAGAACGGGGAGGTGGTGTGGGCCGAGGAGCAGCACAGCGCCGAGCACGCACCCTTCGGTCCGACCCGACGTATCCACTGCGCCTGCGGGATCTCCTACGACGTGACCACCGACATACCGCCAGAGCACGTGCCGGGGCTCTGCCCGCAGTGTGGCGGCGAGCGCTTCCGCTCCACACCGCTCGTGGAGGTCTACGAGGAGCCCATACCGAACGACGACGATGACGGCGTGGACGACCTCGACTTGCCGGGTTCCCCAGACCATGACGCGGACATCGCGGACAGCTACCACCGCGCCCGAGACGACGAGCTAGCCCGGCGCGCAGAGCACGCGACCAAGGCCGAGGAGAGGGCTCTCCAAGACTTCACGAGCGCCATGGAAGAGGTGCGCTGCAAACTCGTAGCGGCCGTGGGCGGCCCGGCGAACATGAAGTGGATGGACCTGGTTCCGGCCGTGGAGAAGCTGGCCACAGACCTGGCCAACACCAAGGCCAACAGCGCGAACGTCTTCCTGGCCGTCAACATCGTCCGAGAGCACCTGTGGAAGATCCGAGACGTGGCCGCCAAGGCGCTCGGAGAGGACGTGCCGGACTGGACGACCGGAGACGAGCACACGGCTACTGCCTACGTGGAGCGGATCATCGCTCGCCTGGAGGAGAACGCCGAGGAGCGGAGCCGCATGGTCGGCACGATCAACCGCCTGGAAGAGGACGTCAAGGTGCTCCACGAGGGCGACGAGACCGAGGCCGGGACGTGGAAACTCCACTACGTCAGCCTGTGCCAAGAGATCGGCATTCCGCGTTCGGTCTACGGCGACGTGAAGGCCCCGAAGGTGGACGAGATCGCCCGCTACATGGGGCAGACGTACACGCCCCTGACGAAGCTGGCCGAGCGCGTGGCCGACATCGAGAACCGGCTTCCGAAGCAACAGGTCTGCGGCCAGTGCGGGGCTCGCTACCCGACCGGGGTGCAATTCTGCCCGTCCTGCGGAAAGGAGCCATCATGAGTCACACCTACGAGGACGAGACCGGGATCATCTTCCACTACAATTCGGACCTGTCGGGCGGGGTCACGATCGTCGTACCCCCGAACAACCCTCACGGGGACGGTACGGAGATTTCGATCGAGGCGGACGTCCTGAGCCGGTTCGTTTTCCACGCCATGATGGACCCCGAGGAGACGCTGGCCTGGCTCGACAAGGTGAGGGAGTGGGTCAACCGGCACACGAACGCGGTGACTCAGTACCGGGAGGAGCGAGCGAGAGCCCTCTTCTCGCGGCCTCCGGAGCAGCGCTGCGAGAGTTGCGAGAACGCCCCGGACGACTGCTACCCGGACCCTCCCGACTCAGGCGGGTGCGACTCCCACAAGCCGAAGGTGCGTCTGGAGTAGCCGTGGACTGGAGAGAGCTACGAGAGGAGCGGCTGGACCGGGTGAACGAATTCCTGGCGGTCATGGGCTCCCACGGGAGGAAGTTTTTCTGCCACGAGGGAGTGGTGTCCTGGCTCGAACAAGACGAGCGGGGACGCATCTGGTTCGTGGACTCTTGGCAGGGAACACGGGTCTACACGCACCGGGAAGGGCGCTGGCGGGGCTTCCACCACGGCGGGACTCTGAAGGGGCTCGTGAAGGCCCTGAAGAGGTACGTGATGGAAGGCACGATGCTGTCTCCCCGGGCCTTGTGGTGGCCGGAGTGGTACTGCGCTGGAGACCTCTGGGGGTACGGGGAGGCCATGCACCCGGTCCGCGAGGCCGCCTTGCGGCTTGGGCTTGTGGTGTCTGGAGAGTAAGATCGTCGGCATGGGGTGTATTACCGTGATCCGAGATGAAAAGATCGTCACGCTCGACGTGACGTGGACCGACGACGTGGTGGTCGAGTGGGCCGAGGACGATGGAGTTTGCATCGTGCGAGCCGCGCTGGACTACGCAGAGGCCGACGCGCGGATCATCCTCCGGCGTGGACCGAGCGAGATGGTCCTGGCTTCCGGGCTTGGCCGAGAGATGAGCTACTCCGGCAAGCACGCGGTTGCCAAGGGTGATGAGGTCGTGCTTCAGTGGCGCGCTCTCGTGCCCTCGGAGCCGGGTGTGTCCGAGGTGGCCGAGGTGACGCTGGAGGCCATGCAGGACCAATTCGAGGCCGAGGAGACGAAATCATGAGCTACGGCGCGGCGGTGAAGGCCGAACGCAAGCTCGCAGTAGATGAAGATCAGATGTGCTCCTACTGCACCGGGTTCCTGCACATGGGGGACGCCTACGTGGAAGTCACTTCCGAGGTGGCTCCGGACCCAGAGACAGGGAACGACGAGATGGTGTCGGTCATCTGCGAGACGTGCGCGAAGAAGATCGGGGCGGCGGTGAGGGGGAGATGAGGACGGTGTTGGATGGCGGCGATGGTGGTGGTGATCGTCTTGGCCCTCGCGGTCTATGACGTGACGGAGTGGCTCAGAACCAGGGACGACAGGTGTGGATATGGACTGGCGAGAAAAGGCCGAAGAGATCGTCGGCGCCCGCCCAGCGGAGTTTGATCCTGAGTGGCATGAGGCGAAGATCCGCCTCATCGAAGGGCACCTACAGAGAGCCTACGAGGAAGGCGTGAAGGTGGCCGAGGAAGGCGCCTACGAGATCGTGGAGTGGGAGGAATTGGTCGATGGCGAGACCATGACCCACTTCACGGAGGACGACAACCGCAGCCGATTCGAGGTCCGAGGGCCTCTTGGCAACGTCATGGTCGTCGTCCCGGACTCGCGTGTCCTGGAAGAGGGCGGCCCGGTGGTCATGGCCGAGAAAGCCGAGGCCATCCTGAAGGCGTCCAAGCGGGTGCTGAAAGACACCGGCTGGGATGGAGAGGTCATCCTGGTCCCGTCCGACATCAAACTCATGCGACTCCGAAGGCGGCCCTTCTGATGGGCTGGGCCTTCTGCGGCACGAACAACCACGGCCAAGAGATGGGCTACGGGGTGGAGGCGACCTGCGACGAGCCCGGCTGTGATGAGGTGATAGACAGAGGACTCGCGCACGTGTGCGGACGCATGCACGAGGACGACGAGACCTGCCACAAATACTACTGCGGGCGGCATCTGTTCGTGGCCAACGTCGGGCCTGGCGGCGGCCTGTGCTCACGGTGCCTGGACGAGTGGGAGAGGCGGGGACTGTTGGAGGACGCCGGATGAAGATGCCAACGCAGAAACAGATCGAAGAGATGGGCGCAAGCCTGGAAGAGATGGCCCGGGAGACGGAGGGACTCGGACCGCCGGAACCGGAGATGCTGAAAGACTGCGGTGACGGTGAGGTCCGACCGATCCTGGTCTACCCGAGCCCGAGACTACGCGACGACACGGCGGACGTGCTGGACTTCGATGACCGGCTCCGCAAACTCGTGGCCGACCTGACGACCACGATGTATACGGTCGGCGGCATCGGGCTCGCAGCGACACAGATCGGGGAGACGGACCGGGTGTTCGTGATCGACCTCATGAACGGGCAGCCACCACAGAAGGGGAGGCCGCCGAGCCAGCTACTCGTCGCGGTGAATCCGAAGGTGTGGTTCATCCCTGGCAAGACGAAACGGGACGCCGAGAGGTGCCTCTCCTTCCCTGACGCCGTGGAGAACATCACCCGGCCGCACCAGATCGTCATGAAGGCGTTCAACCACCGTGGCAAGCCCTACGCGCTAGGCTGCGCTGCCGACCTCGCACGCGCGATCCAGCACGAGTACGACCATCTGGAGGGGGTGCTGCTCATCGACCACATGCCGAAGAAGAAGGCCCGCGATCTCAGGGCTCGCATTCAGCGGAGCGGCAGGCGGCGGTGAGCGACTACTCGGACCGAAAGCTCCCCCGCGAGGGGGCCGAGCCCGAGCGCGTGGTCCACATCCTCGACAGCGGCTTCGCCCTGTGCGGGATGGGGGAGGGGCTGTTCCCGGGTGAGTGGCCGACAGGGCATCTCTGGACCTACGAGTGGGACCGCGACAACGTGACCTGCGAGGCGTGTCTCAGAGAAGCGGGTCGCCTTTCCCGCCGGGCAGCGGGGCCATCACGGCAGGGGCCGGACAGGTAGGGCACTGAGGGCAATTGCAGGCTGGACATTCACATGCCCCGTAGCGCTCCTCACACTCTTCGTGGGACCAGTCCTGGCAGGGGGGACAGACTTCGATGATCTCGATTCCGTTGTCGGTCTGGACCGGCATCTTCACCGGCTCTCGCGGCTTCTCCTCGCCAAAGAATTCACCGACCTCTTGCAGTGCTTCCGGGTCGGCTGAGAAGACCAGATAGAAGCACGTCGGGACCATGATCACCAGCGCACAGATGAGGGTGCACAGGATGACCATGACCGAGCGATTCGTGCCTGGGAATTTCGCCTCGAACCCCGGGAATTTCAGATCGACCAGGCCCTTGGACTCACCGCGTTCCAGGAACGGCTTCTTTGGAGTTTTCCCAGGATCGAGGGTCGGGCAGTCGTCGCACTTCGCCTTCTTCCGATCTTTCCTCGATTGGCGCTTCGGTGCCCCCTTCGGCGGCTTCTTCCGACCTCGGGCCATGAGGTATCCTACCACTTTCGGCTTGACATTTTCGCGTCAATAGCATACATTAGCAGGGACGAGTGGGATGTGTCCCGCTAGGAGAGGATCGCACGATGACACCAGCGGCCTACAACCTGTTCGAGAGCCTTGTCCGCGCGACGATCACGATCGCGGAGAGTGCTCTTTCAAAAGACAAGGCTGACGATCTTCGCGGAGACCTAACCGGAAAGCTCACATCCTTGAAGGTCGTCATGCAACGCGAAGAGGCTGAATCCCTTATACAGCCGATGGCGCAGTTGGTCCTGGCCCTGGGGAAGCACGTTCTCGGCCGACCCGTCAAGGTGAGCGACGGCGACGTCAGCAAGCGCGACCTGGAAGGCATCGTCAACGACCTGGAGAGGCGCCACGAGCACGACAGCGCGGTCAGGGAGGCCACGCTTCACCCGACCGGCCGATGCACGTGCGCGGGTGAGGGCACGTGCGAGTGGTGCAAGACGCACTGTGCGGACTGCGGGGCGCCGATCCGAGAGGACGGGACGTGCCCGAGAAGCCATATGGAGCCCGGGGAAGAAGTCGAGGCCGACGCAGCGGGGCTCGACCCGCTACGGTGGCGCCTGCTCAAAGACGAGGCCGGCGACCCCGTTCTGGCGCTCTACTTCAACGGGCGCAAGGACTCCCTCTCGCAGGAGCAGGTGGAGGAGATTGAAGAGGCCGTGCTCCCGATCATTCGCGGGTGGGGCCGATGAGAGACGACGAGAGGCCGTGGGATTGGATGCTGGACGGCGTGGCGCCCTTCCTTGGGTGGTACATCGCCATCGTGCTCTGGCTCGCGGTCACGGACTGCCTTGGGTAGGCAGTAGGAGAACGACATGGCGAAGATCCTAGTCACGGGCGGCCCCGTGCACGCGAAGCTGGACGCAGTGAAGATCGTGACCAACCGCTTCCGGGGTGGGCGCATCGTGCGGATGGCACGGCTCCTGGCCCAGAAGGGGCACGACCTCACCTATCTGTGCTCCAAGGACGCCGCGCATCCGAATACCCTTGTTCCGAGAGTCAAGCACGTCGAGATGGGGCTGGTTCATCACGACGGGTTCATCGACTACATGGAGAAGGTGCCGGAGCTTGCCCGGGAGCACGACATGGTGATCCTGGGGGCAGCGGTGGCGAACCTCATCCCGGAGCCTCCGTGGGGCACGGACCAGAAATTCCCCTCGCACGACTACCAGGAAGGCGACAAGGTGATGGTGCCCTTCCGCGTGGCCCCGCGCGTGATCAACGAGGTGAAGCAGGCCAACCCGCGATGCACGCTCGTCGGGTTCAAGTTGCTCTCCGGCGTGAGTGACGAGGAGCTACTCCGGGCAGCCTACACGATCATCCTGGACGCGAAGGCGGACCTCGTGGTGGCGAACGACTCGACCAACCTCAACCGAAAGCTACTGGTTACGAAAGAGCGCTCGGTCATCGAAGCCTACGAGGAAGGCTACACCGGGCTCGACACTGAAGTCGGCTCGCTCCTGATCCTCGTGGACTTCCTCTCCGAGATGGCCAACGACGAGCACTACGCCACGGTGTGGAGGGACAGCGGTGTCCCTGGAGTCCCGGACGCGCTGGACAGCTACTTCGCCGTCATGCGGGAGCACGGACCGCGTATCGAGGAATTCGGCACTGTCGGAGACCTCGTGTTCGGGTGCGTGGCTGTCCGCGTGCCCGGTGGTGGTTTCCTCTGCTCCCCGAGGGGCAAGAACACGATCCATGAAGACCCCGTGTACGTCCACACCGTCCATCACGGAGTGCGTCACGTCATGGTGGGGCGGTCCGCCTACCTGGACACCGATGAGTACCTGAAGGCCAGCCTCAACGCCCCGCTGCTCGCTCGCATGTTCGAGGCGGACCCCCGTATCCAGGCCATCGTCCACACGCACCAGACAGATACGGGCCTGTCGGTGCTCCCCTACGCTCCTCCAGGCACCGTGCGGGACTCCCAGCGCAAGCTCCTCGATGAGGACTTCGAGATCGAACACCACGGGACGTTCACCCGGGTCATGGAGGCATCATGAACGACTACAAGCATCTGATGGGAGAGGACTACGAGCGCCTGTACGCGAAGTACCTCATCCGGCCGAGCCGGCTCCTCGTCGCGCCGGACCCTGCCGTCGCCCTGGACAAGGACACACGGCTTCTGGACCTGTGCTCAGGCTCCGGCGCCGTCGTGAAGGCTGCCATGGAGATGGGCGTGGCTCCGGCGAACATCGTGGCAGTCGAGGAGTCGCAGGCCATGTCGTTCGGATTGCACCGGCACGGACCGATCCACGTGGTCCACGGGCACCTGGAGTACCTGGGGCTCTACGACATGCTGGCCAAGCATGGCCCCTACGACCTCATCACATGCAGGCAAGCGGTAAACTACTGGTGGCACCGGGACATCGTGGAGGCCATCGTCGGGCTCCTGGACGTGAGCGGCTGCCTCGTGTTCAACACGTTCAACACCAAGCCGGCCGAGGTGCCACAGGCGAAGCAGTACGTCCACGGTGAGGCCCAATTCGCTGAGATCGCCTACCTCGTCGGAGACGTCGTGCAGCACGTCCAGGCCCGAGAGGGCATGGGCATGCACATGACCACGTTCCGGTGGATCGAACCAGAGACGTTCGCTGGCGTGCTGGACGAGCTATCCGACGAGCACGCCTTCGCCACGTGGACGCGCATCCGGGAGGACACGACCGACACCTACGTCGTCCGGCAGATCGATCATCCTTGACAATCGCCGGGCTATGTGGTACAAGGGGGGAAGATTGAAGTTGGAGCGGGATGGTTTCTCGCTAGGAAGCAGGTTCCATGACCGATTCTGTCACCGACGCATTCGATCCTGAAGACTGTGCCGTACAGATCGCACAGGACTTCTTTCGAGGCTACGGCAACGACGCCGAGGACCGGGCGAACCTCGTTCGGAACCTTCGGCGCATGGCCGACTGGATAGAAGCGGGCGGTCGGCGCCCGGAGAACGTCGTTCTTGCGCTGCCGACCGGCTACCGCATCGGGTAGGGTCAACATGGCGAAGACAATCACGTGCGCGTGCGGGGAGACGGTGGAGTGCCACGCCTTCACCAATACCTGCGAGTGTGGGCGCGACTACAACTGGTCTGGGCAACTGCTCGCTCCTCGATCCCAATGGGGAGAGGAGACGGGTGAGCACTGGTCCGAGTGCATCGGGCCGTTCGACGCGGACGACCTGGAAGGAGATTGGTGATGTTCGTACTTCCGATCAAGAGCACCTACGTTCCGAGTTGGGGCACGTTCGAGTGCCTACGAGAGGTGCTTCAGAACGCCAAGGATGAAGAGGACGAGCACGGCCACAAGATGGGCGTGAAGTACGATCGCGGGTGGCTTCGCGTGTCGAACCACGGGGCCACGATCACTCGCAAGGCGCTGCTCATCGGGGAGACCAGCAAGGCTCACCGGGGCGACCTTCGCGGTCAATTCGGAGAGGGGCTGGACCTGGCTCTCCTCGTCGGCGTGCGCGGCGGATACGAGATGCGCGTCTACACCCGCACGGAGGTCTGGACCCCGACCATCGAGCACGTGGAGAAGTTTGATGCCGAGGTGCTGGTCGTTCGGACCCGAGCCCTGAAGGTGGAGACGTCCGGGGTCGAGGTGCGGATCAAGATGCCGCTGGAGGACTGGCTGGAGGCCCGGAAGCTGTTCCGCTTCCTCGTGGACGACGAGGATGAATTCCTGGTCAAGGTGCGGAAGGGCACCATCATGCTCCACCCGGACCGGAAGGGTCACGTCTACGTGAAGGGGATCTACTGCACGACGATCCCAGACCTGGCCTACGGCTACGACCTCAACGACGTGAAGCTGGACCGCGATCGTCGCATGGTGGACATCTGGGATCTGCGCTGGGAATTGGCTGAGATGCTCCGCGAAGGCGTGCAGGTGGAGCCCGACAAGCTCGCTCCCCAGGTCTACCGGATGCTGCGCTCCAAGGCCGAGGACGTGCAGAGCATGAAGTACGGCACGACTCCGGACGAATTCGCGGAGAAGATGGCCGAGCACTTCCGGGCCGAGCACGGTGCGGACGCGGTGCCTGTCGAGGGCATGGCCGAAAGCCAGCGACTCGACCACGTGGGGGCCAAGGGCGTCGTCGTCTCCGACACCCTGAAGAAGGTGCTGGAGAAGAAGGTCCGGAGCGCCCAAGAGGTGCATCAGGAGCTTGCCACGGCCGTCGATCGGGAGTGGTCCTGGCACGACCTGGAGGACGAGGAGCAGGCCACTCTGAGCGAGATGGTCACGCTCGTCCACGAGGCCACGACGGAGTGGCGCGGCATGTACGACGTCCCGATGCTTCTGGACAGGCTCGTCGTCGTGGACTTCAAGAAAGAGACCATGCTGGGGACGTGCGACCGGAAGACCGGGCAGGTGAAGATCACCAGACGCCTGCTCGTCTCCCCAGAGGACGCGCTCACGACGCTCGTGCACGAGGAAGCGCACGCGCTCTCGGCCGCAAGCGACGGGGCGAAGCAGCACATAGCGATGATCGAAGCCATCTGGTCCCGGCTGTACTTCTCGAAAAGTTGACTATCGCCGGGCTTTATGGGAAGGGTGGTCCATGGCTGACGAGAAGACCCTGCAAGACGAAGTGTCCGAGACCACGGACCAGGAGCGCCGCATGCGCGCCCTGAAGCTGATCCGCCTCATGAAGGGCGACATCGTGACGTGCATGCAGACCGGAGCCCCGCTCGTCGTGGAAGGGGAGGGTCCGCTGAAAGCTCTCATGACCGTGGTAGAGGTGGCCGAGCACGCGACCCTGAAGGAGATGGCCCCGGTTCTCGGAGCAGACGGGAAGGTCGTGAAGCTGTAATGGGCGACGTGGTGGAGATGAAGAGGAAGGTCCGGGCGCAGGTGGCCCGGTTCGGCCATACGTTCCGTGCCGAGTACCAGGCCGGAGGGCACCCGTCACAGGCGGACCCGCAGGCGGCCCTGTACGTGGACGGCGCCTTCTTCGCATGGCTCGCCGTGGGCTTCCACGTCCTCGACTGGAAGGCCCTGTACCTGGACCTGGACGACGACCACGTGCTGGTCCCTCCGGACATGGTGGGCATGAGCCCGACGACCGAGGACACCAAGGACCACCGCTTCCTGTTGGAGGCCGAGGACTACATCCTGGCCCTACTCACAGAGGGGCTCGTGCGGGCGCTGGGAGCCTCCGAGACGGGCGGAGAGGAGCCCCAAGGAACGGTGGACCCCCGGAACCTTCACCCGCGCGAGAGGGCCTCCAGAGCCGTTGCCATCTGGCACGACCACGGCAAGGACGAGGAGCGGCTCCCGGACCTCATCGCCATAGAGATTTACGACGCGCTGGACGGGATGGGCATGACCCTGGCCGACGCCGTGGACGAGCACATCGAAGAAGGCGGCGAGCGGACGGAGTGTGGCGACCTGATCCGCGCTCTCGTGGACGACACCCTTCAAGCGTGGCGTGGAGGTGAGTCATGAAGCAGTGGACGACGGAGAATCTGATCGTCGCGGTCTTCTTCGCGGTCATCCTGTCGTTCGCCGTGTTCGGCGTCGTCGGGTCGTGTCGCGTGCGGGAGGCACAGGCGCAGGTCGGACAGACGCACGAGGAGAGGCAGACGATCGCGCTCGAAAAGATCGCGAACGAGCTAGGGAGGATGAGGCGAGATGGGATCAAGTGCCGATAGGGAGAAGGCGATGACGGTGGCCGGGCGACTGGCCCCGCAATTCTTCGCGGAAGGTCACGAGCGCGTCTACGTGGCGTGGTGCTGCGGTCGCGTGATCGTCAAGCCCGCCGAGGTGAAGGCGTGCAAGACGTGTGAGAAGGTGCCGGAGGGAGAGTGGCTGACGCCCGACAATCTCCACTCGACGGTCGGGTAGTAGCTCGACCCTGTATCGGCTGCGGCTTCTGCTGCATGAAGGCCCCCTGCGCCATCTTCACAGAGGCGATGAAGAAAGCCACGCAGGACGGGTGGCCGAGCGGCTGCCCCGAGTTGGCTTTCGAGGAAGGGAGGCACTGGTGCGGCGTACTCAAGAGCATGAAGACGGCCAAGAGCCGGAACCTCGTGAAGGGGGTTCTGAGCATCGGGGAGGGGTGTTGCTCCGGCCTCAACAGTTGGCGCCGCGAGCCGATCAAGGACCGCAGGTCCGGCCAGAGCTACTCCTCCGATTCGTCCAAGCGCTGATCCGGAACACGTTCAACGGCGATGCCATTCGGCTCGCTCTCATGTGGGCTCAGTCCGAGTCCGGGGCCTCCGATGAAGAGGTCCAGCTACTCGTCCAGGCTATCCGAAACGAGCACCCCGGCTGCAACGCCGGGGGCGGCATGTTCGAGCCCTTCTGAGCGACCAGTGGTCGCAGGCGATCTGCCTGACATTCCGTGCTATTCTGGAAAACTCAGGAGGCACCATGTACGACCTGGACAACACCAGCCTCGGGCTCTGGGTAGACCTGCCGAGGCGGATGGTTCTCACCCCTGACTTCTTCCGCTGGTTCGCTGAGACGCTCCGGTTCGACCTCATGTCGATCATGATCGATGACGCGGACCCAGCGGTGGAGTTTTCTTGGACTGAGAAGGATGTCGAGCGAGCCCTCAAGATGGCCGACCCTTACGCCATCGAGATCGCGCTCACGACCTGGCCGTACCCGGACGTGAACCTGCTTCGCCTCATGGAGCAGAAGATGGACGCGCTGCTCGGCGTTGGGCCGGTGGGCGAGTGGGAGACGGACCAGGAATTCAACTGGCAAGAGGACGACGTGAACGGCTTCGCCAACCTCGACAAGGCGGGCGATGCGTTGGTCGATATCAAGGGCCGGCTCTGCGACAAGCACGGCTGCCGGAACACGATGACGACCTTCACCTACCATCGGGAGAACAGCCCGAAGGCTGACACCGCGCAGCACATGGACCGTGTGATGGTCCAGGCGTATGCGACCGACGAGCGGGACGGCAAGCCGGTCACGTGGGACCACCGCTTCGGCCCTGGCCGTATGCAAACTCTCACCCTCAACCGCACGATGAAGGTGCCAGGTGTCGCGGCCGGCGTGGTCGAGCTAGGTGTGGGTCATGCGGCGTGGAATCAAGACGGCTTCCGGCGCCGGGTGGACGGAGAGTGGGTCGTCATGCCGGCCAACGACGCGATGGTGGCATCGTTCGAGGCATCGCTCCACTACAAGCCCGTGGCGCACAACTGGTGGAGCGCGAAATTCTGCTACCCACAGAGCCGCCGGTTCCTGTCCTACGCCGAGACCTTCCTCGTCGGGCTCCGGGAAGCCGCCTAGACCCTTTGCTCTTGACGTGAAGGCCCGTTTCTGCTAGGTTCTAGTCAGATGCGAGAAGTTTTCTCGCAGGGAGGAAGACGACCATGGAACCGGAGCAGATCACCATCGAAGCCGCCGTGAAGGCCATGGACTGGCCCGTGGAGAAGTGGGAGGGCAACTGCTTCGCGGTCGCCACTCAACTTGTCAAGAGCGGGCTCGTGAAAGGCGAGGCGGTCTACGGCGCCTGGTACGGGGAGATCAACCCCCTCGGTTATTGGGGAGGCCGGGCCGGCGGGATGTTCGTCCGGCACGGTTGGGTGCTCCTGCCGGACGGACGCATCCTGGACCCGACGCGGTGGTCGTTCGAGGGTGTGGAGCCCTACATCTGGATCGGCTCTGGGGATGCCAAGGAGTACGACCACGGCAACAACCGGCTCCAAGAGATGGTGATCAACCGGACCCCGTGGCCGCACTTCGATGACGGTACCGGAGAGTACCTGTTCGAGCTACTCCCCGAGATCGTGGACGACCTGGAGAACGGCGGGGCGGTGCTCCGTGACCCGTTCGACCCGGAGCAGATGGAACGTGACCCGCTGGACTTCTCCCACTACCGGCTGACGCTCACGCGAGAGCAGGTGTTCTGGATCGCAAACTTCCCCCTGACGCGGTTCTCCACCAAGCAACACGCCCGGGAGGTCTACATTCAGATCGGGGAGCACAAGTTGGATGCGTACATCCCGATCGACAACCGACGAGCGGTGCTCGGCAAATGAGGTGGGAGTGGATATGGTCGTGTCCCTACCCGGATGAGGTCTGGAGGCAGTGGATGGATGAGAACATCGGCAAGGTGGCCCTACAGACGACCTGGGAGCAGAAGGTCAAGGACTGCACCCGCTGTCGTCTCCACGAGGGCCGGAACCAGATCGTCTACGGCATCGGGAACGCCGAGGCCCCGGACTTCCTATTCATCGGAGAGGGGCCAGGAGCCCACGAGGACCAGGAAGGGGAGCCGTTCGTCGGCCCGGCCGGGAAACTCCTGGACACGATCCTGAAGCACATGGGCTACACTCGGGAGGACGTCTACATCTGCAACGTGGTCTCCTGCCGGCCACCGGGCAACCGTGACCCGAAGCCCGACGAGCTAGAGGCGTGCATGCCGGTCTGGACGTCTCAGGTCGTCGCCGTCCGGCCGAAGATGATCATCGCGCTCGGCAAGATCGCTGGGAACGTGCTTCTGGGCACCAAGGGACAGGCCATCGTCCAGATGCGGAAGAAGATCCACACGTGGAACAAGACACCCGTGCAGATCACCTACCACCCGGCCGGGATGCTGCGGAACGAGCAGTACAAGCAACCGGCATGGGACGACCTGCGGAAGGCCATGGCGCACGTGAAGGCGATGAAGGAGCGCGCACAGGACGCCGGGCCGCTGTTCGGAGGTGAGGCATGAACGAGGTGGAACCCATCCTCATGGACGCGGACGGGAACCGGGTGCTGCCCAAGGATCGCGTGATGGTGCTCCGTGGGAAGCACAAGGGGGAGCTTGCGATCGTCACACGCATCGGCCTGAAAGACTGGAAGGGCCAGAGTGGACGAACGCCACGGACCTGCGCCGTCGTAGACGTTGTTGGGAACAGATGGGGGCCGTTCGGCATCCTCGGGGATGGCGTCCGGCTCCTAGAAAGACACGAGGACAACATGGTCAAGGCGAACACGGTGCCGGCGTGGCTCCACGTCTACAGGTTCAACCTGCGTTTCTACTTCACGAGCGCGATGAGCCATCTGGACTACGACACCAAGGATGTGGGCGCGATGGTCGCGGCAGTCACGTCGCGCGGGTTCGAGTTGTGGCGCGGCATCGTGCCGGGCAAGAACCTGCTTCAAGAGATCGGGGAGGCGGACAAGGTGACGGCGACCCTGATGGACCAGGAAGGCGAAGCCGGTCGCTGTGTCGTCATGAAGATCGCGGACCCGGACTACCTGCCTTTCGGCATCGGCATCGAGCTAGGTGGGCAGCGTGTCGGCAGGCTAGACGCCACGGACTCGGAGATTGCGCTGGAGGGCGTCGTCTTCCGCACCTGCGAGGTGATCGGAGTCGAGGACGACGTGCCCGGCGATGACTGACGACGGGAAAGACCTCGGCCCTTTCGACCGAAAGGCGATGCTGGCCAAGTTGCCTTCGGATGCGAAGGTGATCGACCGGGCGAACGTGGAGCAGGTAGCGCGCATCTGCGGTCCGTCCTCGCACGCGGCTCAGGCGCTCGCACGCGCGGACGCACACGGCGGACCTGTCCGGTTCTGGCACTCGGCCGAGTTGGGCATGCTGTGGTTGGAATTGCCCGAGGACAAGAGGCATTAGTTGTGACTACCAGCAAACTTCTCTATAGTCAGGAGCGTGAACGCGAAAGACCAGAGCCGCTGCGTCGTCTGCGGCAAGCCCATCGAAGGCAAGGGAGTCCGCATCGCGAAGGGCACGCTCCGCAACGGCGAGTGGCGGCAACGCTCCGTCTTCGGAGACGCCCACGAGACGTGCTTCGCCTCGGCAGTCGAGTCCCCCAAGATGGTGGTGGACGAGTTGCGGAGGGCCGCTCGTGAGCCGTGTACTGGACAACCTGCGCGTTGAGCTAGAGGCCGCTGGCCTGAAACCGGGATCGCCTCCGTTCGAGAAGGAGTTTCGATCCCGGAAGGTACAGCTATGCAAAGAGGCCAAGCGGATCGGCTCATGTTGGGACTGCGACTACTTCGACCACTGCGAATTGGTGAAGGCACACCTTCGCGATCTCTACAAGGTCGAGCAGGGGGAGAAAGGAGGGCCAGGTGGAGGCTCGACCTCAACACGCTCTTGAGGACCGGGCGCTCCTGGCGGAGATTGCCAGGGCGCTCGTAGATGCGCCCATTCACGTTCGCGTGGAGGAAGAAGACCAGGGATCGAAGCTGGTCCTCTACCTCTACGTGCTCCCTTCCGACCGGGGGCGGATCATCGGCAAGCGAGGCCGCACCATCCGCGCCCTGCGTCAACTGTTCTCAGCCATCGGCATGGCAGACGGCCGGCAGGTCGTTGTCGAGGTAGACGAATCCGATTGACAATCGCACCCCTTTATGGTACAAAAGGGATGTGAATCGGGCATTGTGGCCGGGGCACGGTTGCCCCCGCCCGCTGCTAGAAGGAGAGGAAGACCATGACGTTCGATGAAGCGATCCACACGTATGTCGAGTCCCTGTTGACGGGCGACCTCATGACCGCCGACGCGGAGACGGCCAACGTCGAGTCCGTGGTCCAGGCATGGGTTCTCCTGAAGTACACCCAGGACCGTATCGAGGCTCGCCTGAAGGGCCTGCGGAACGTGCTTCTGGACCGCGCCGAGGAATTCGGCAAGTCCACCGAGAAGGGAGGGAACAAGCTCTCGGTCGATGGCACCGTCGTCCTGCGGGAGAAGCGGGTCGCGGCGCTCCCCGAGGAGAAGGGGCTCCGGGCTCTCCTAGAGGACCGAGGGATCAAGCCGACTGAGGCGTTCTCCAAGGTCACGAAAGTCGTCCTGGACGCCTCCAAGGTCCAGGCGCTCGTGGACCTGGGGAAGTTGCCCGAGGACAAGGTGCAGGCGCTCAAGAAGGTCACGTGGGCTCTCCGCGTGAAGGAGTCGTTCGAGTTGGCCGAAGCCCTCGACGCGATCGTCGGTGAAGCCGGCGAAGAGATCGTGGAGAAGGCCCCCCGCGCCAAGCGCTCCAAGCCGTCCGGCTCTCGAAAGGGGGAGTGACATGGGCGACATGACCGTCGAGAGGCTTCCGAGCAGCGCGTTCGCACCGAAGACCGACCTCGTGTACGAGGATGTGAACAAGCTCCTCCCACTGTTCGACCAGATCGCCTTCAAGGCCAACCTCATCCTCGTCGGTCCGAAGGGCGTGGCGAAGACGCTCTCGATCGCCTCGTGGGCCGCGTCCAACGACTGCCCCATCGTCACGTTCGACTGCTCCGAGGACGTGCGCCGGGCACACCTGCTCGGCATGTTCACGCTCCGGGGCGACGAGTCGCCATTCGTGCTCGGCCCGCTGCCGACCGCCATCGAAGTCGCGAACGAGGTGGGCCGGTGTGTCCTCTGCCTGGAGGAGATCAACGCGCTCACTCCCAGCGTCCAGAAGATGCTGAATGCGATCGGAGATTACCGGCGGCGCATCGAGGTGCCCGAGTGCCAGCGCGTGTTCGAGTTGGACCCGAAGGCGAAACTGTGGCTCTGCGGGACCATGAACACGAGCGTCTACGGCGGCGTCTACGAGTTGAACGAGGACTTGAAGTCCCGGTTCCGCATGCTGCCGGTCGGCTACCCGGGCAAGGGCGAAGAGACGCGCATCCTGAAGGCGTGCGTCGGCAACGGGGTGAAGAAGGAGACGGTCAAGGACATCCTCACCCTCGCGCACGAGACGCGCCAGAAGTCGCTGGCCTACTCGCTCTCGCCTCGTGACACGGTGCAGATCTTGGAGGACGTCGGCCACTGCGGTCTGGAGAGCGCTCTGTTGCTCGCCAGCGGCAAATTCGAGGGCCAGGACAGGGACTTCTTCCTGACCCGCGTGTCGTCGGTCTTCGGCATCACACTGAAGTAGCGGGGGCGCCATGTCTGAGATCGACGTTGACGCCCTCATGGGCGCAGAAGTGGAGACCTCTACCAAGGCGCTCTGCTACAAGACGGTTGACGTGTTCGCCGGGATAGTGGACCGCAAGCTCTGGCTCAAGGACGCCCCGCACGGCCAACCCCAGACGAACGGCTTCCTGATCGAAGTGCCTTTCTCGCACCCCCGCGCGTACCAGTACACGGAGCACGAGATCAGCCACATCCTCTTCCAGTCCGATTTCCTGGCGAAGCAGAAATTCATCGAAGAGTACAGCCAGAAGATCGGGCAGGTCGCGAAGAAGGCCGGGGCTCCGATCAACGAACGGATGCTTCGCGCCGGGCTGGACGGGATCATCGGTGTGCTGGACGACGAGCGGGTCATCTCGCTCTGGGGGCTGCTCTATCGAGGCTCCGAGGCCATCATGCGCCACATGAAGGCCGAGGAAGCAGTGCCCCACATGGGCCGGGCTCACGAGGACTTCATCACCCTGCTCCTGTGCGTGGCGAGCGGCAACGACGTGCCTCCGGGAAAGCTCGACCGATTCGTCCCGTACATGCTGGAGGCGCTGCGGAAGGTGCACCTGCGGGACTACTTCGGCTGCCTCGTGACCGCGAAGTGGCTCATCGTCCAACTGGTCTCCGAGATCATCCGGAAGTCGAGGGGCGAAGACCCTCCCCCGCTGCCCTCATTCCAGCCCGGAGCCGGACAGGGCGGGGCCTTCGGGTCTCAGGGTGCCCCTGGGGGCCTCCAGGACGGCTCTGGAGACGAGGAGCCGCCATCTATGCCCTGGGAGGCGGACGGAGCCTCAGAGGGCTCTGAGGCCCCTTCTGGGGGCCACGGAGAGGCTGCCTGGGAGCCGCCCGAGGTCCAGGCCGGTCTGGAGGACCGCTCCAAGGCCATGCAGGACGTGATCGATGGGCTCGGCAAGGCACCCTCGAACATCACGAGCGAGGTGGTCGAGGGCAAATTCAAGCGGCGGGGTGAAGAGGCCGCAGCCAACCGCCGGGCTCGTGCGGCGATCAACGCGGACGTGAAGGATTCGAGCAAGTTGGAGGACGCGCTGGAGATTTCGGCCGGGCAGATGTTCCGCATCGTGGACAAGGCCCGCCACGCGACCAAGAACGCGCCGAATCACGACGACCGCATCCGGCACGAGAGCTACGCCAAGGTCGTCTTCAAGGACGTGAACCCTTCGGAGCACCGCGACCCTCACGCGAAGCTGGACGATGGGAGGGACGACGACACCGTGGCCCGGCTCCGCGCTCTGTTCCACCGGGTCATGGGCCGGCGTGTCAACGCGCTGGAGGAAGCTGGTTCGCAGATCGACATTCCGGCCTACATCGAACGCCGGATGACGAACGAGCCGCTGCCCGTCTTCCGCGTGGACCGCTTCGGCCGTGGGTTCCGCACCCTCATCCTCGTGGACCGCTCCTCGTCCATGTCCGGCCGCCGCACGGCGCAAGCGGAGAGAGCTTGCAGGGTCATCACCCGGGCGCTGGACTTCCCGTTCGTCACGCGCTCCGTCTGGGGCTTCCAGTCCTGGAAGGAAGGGCAGGTGGACATCACGCGGTTCCGGGCCGGGCAAGAGGTGTTCGAGTCGGAGTCGGCAGCAGTCGGCGGCGTCACTCCTCTCCACACGGCCATCCGAGTCGCCCTGAAAGAGTTGGAGGACGGCACGGACCGGAAGCACCTGTTCGTGATCAGCGATGGCTTCCCCGTCTTCGCTCGAAAGGACGGCGCGCACTTCGGGACCAAGACGCTCATGGGGTTCGTCCGAGGCAACGTCATGAGCGCCCGCGCGAAGGGCATGGGCGTCACCGGGGTCATGATTGGACGCGACCTGCCGGCCAAGTCCATGTCGTTCATGTTCGGCCCGTCGAAATACTGGCGCATCATGGGTGAGGACTCTTTCGGCAACGACCTCGTTCAACTGGTGACGGGCGCCTTTGTCGAGTACCTGAAGTCGAGGTGACGATGGGGCGGGCGAGGAAAGGGAAGAAACAAGCTCCGGCCAAGGGGCGGACCGTCTACGAGGGGCCTGTGGGCCGCTGTCCGTGCTGCGACAAGCCGACAGAGGTGCGTCTGGGGAGCACGCTCGGCATGCCGGAGCCGGCAGGCTGGACGGTCCCTGCCGACGTCCTGGCAAGGCTCTACAGGGCCGTGGCGACCCGTATCCAGGAGAAGGGTGGGAAGCTGTACGTGACCGACCCTTCGGAGTACGACGCCACGCGCCGGGCGAAGCTGTTCTTTGTGGACGGCGACGACGGCATCGCTGGCCCCTTCGGGCAACTCGGTCTGAAGGTCTTCCTCGGCTCGCACTTCGGGGAGGACCACGCCGACAACATCCATGTCTACGTCGTGACGACGACGCACCGGGCACTGGCTCGCATCCGAGAGTCGCCCTACGCGAAAGAGCAGGACGACCCCGGTGATCTCGACGGCTCGGCCGACCTGTTCTAGGCTGCGACCAGTGGTCGCAAATGGAGGTAGGCATGTCTTGGTTCAAGAAACCGATCAACATCGGCATCACCATCGGAGCAGCCATCCTGGCCGTGGTCGCCATCGTCCTGATCGTCTGGGGAGTGACACATCACACCGAAGGCGGCATGCTAGAAGTTTGCTGGTCCGCCGATGGGCGGGCTCAGTATGTGGCAGGCTCGGAGGATGACGATGGCCCATGTGAGGGGGCTCAAGAATTTCGTTGGCCGCAGGAGCAGATACCGCTCACCCTCGCGCCCGTCACGTCTGAGGGACAACTGCTGGGAGCGGACGCGCCTCAAGTCCGCGTGCTCGGACAGGCCGTCACCGACCTCAATCGTCAAGTCGGATTTGAGTTGTTTCGGGTGGGAACCGGACTACAGCCCTCCGACGCGGAAGTCCGATTTGGTGGAGCGTTTCTTGGCGGTCCGGAGAGAGCCGACTCCCCGCCGCCCGGACACGTCACCCACTTCCGGCTGGGCGGAACATCCACATACCGAGGCCACGTGTGGATACGGGCAGACGTGGGGTCCGTCGATCGTCTTCTATACCTTGTCCTCGAACACGAATTGCTCCATCTCGCCGGGCTAGCCCACGACGACTTCACAGCGTCGATCATGTACCCCCTCACGCGCGAGGATTGGGACCAGGAAGTCATGTCCACCGCGCACGTAACCGACCAGGATCGCAGTAATCTCCAACGACTCTACCGCCGGTAGTGAGTGATCTTGACTAGACACCCGTTAGCTGGTATGGAGGACACCAGATGAAGGCTCTGAGAGGCATGAGCAAGGCCGACACCTTGCGGCTGGCCGAGATCGAACACTACGTCGCGACGGGCAAGCGCCCGGACGACTTGCACGTGACCGACGAGTGGGTAGACGAGGCCATGAAATTCCTCGCAGGCGAGCTACGCCCGACCATCGACGCATGGGGTGAGGCCGCCGACGAGCAGGAGCGGGAGGCCATGGTCGCCATGGAGGCTCGGAAGCTGTGCCGGCTGTGGAGAAAGGGCGTGAACGGGGAGCAACGGGAGGCCGCTTTCAAGAGCCTCGACAAGGCAATCCAGAACGCAGAGGCCGCCCGGAAGTAGCAAGATCGGCTATCCCTGTGCTATGTTCTGCGACCGTGATTGAAGCCTTGCACACCGATCTTTCCCCAGACATCGAGTAGCGACGACTGACCCCGGTGTGCCGGGCTCAGAAGGGAGGTAGCCAATGGCTACGTGGAGCGGCTTGTCGAGAAAACTCAGGGGGGCGGCGGTGATCGGAGCCATCCTGGTCGCTGTTGCGGCTGGGGCGTCCGTGACCCCTTTCCTCATCTCCTGCGAAGACACTGCGGAGGCTGGGGAGACCACCTGGGAGGAGCGGCGCCAGAAGGTGAGGGAGAGGCGAGCGAAAGAGGCCGCCGACTTCCGCCTGCGATGGGAGCAACGCGAACAGGCGTGGGAGGAGCGCCGGGCGAAGCAACTGGCCGAGGACGAGGCGCGGAGAGCGCGGTGGGAGAGGGAGCTTGCGAAGGCGCCGCCCCAAAAGCGTGTCCGCCGTGTCCGCCGGTTCCGGTGGGAGAGCCCAGCCGAGACGCGGGGCAAGGTCTGGAATGTGCCTGTCGAGGAGACCGTGGAGTCGCTGGAGACGGCCCTGCTCCGGGTGTGCATAGCCGAGGCCGATGGCAACCCGCAGGACTGCGCCGGCATCTGGCAGGTGATCAAGAGCAACCGTCGCCGGTCGTGCGACCGAGGGATGATCCGCCGAATCACGGAGTGCGTGGACGGCGAGGGCGAGACCTACCTCTCCGCCATCCGTCGCCACCAGCGCCACGTGCTCGGGATGATCAAGGCCCGCAACCAACGCGCGACGTGGGTGAGAAATCTCACCACGGACTGTGAGATGCCAGAGGGGTGGCCCGCCAGCCGAGAGCGGTGGGACTCGCAGTACGGCACCAAGACCTGCCCGCAGACCGTGGCCGACGTTCGCCGGCTACTCGCCGGGAAGTTGCCCGAGTCGAGGCCGGGAGCCCGCGTCCGATGGCTGCCAGGCCGCCCCGTGACGTGGGGAGGTCGCTGCGAGACCGGCAGAGGGGCCTGTGACGACCGGATCGCCTGTGCCAGGGGTCTGGCTCGCATCCCGGGCACGGACACTCTGAATGCCTTCTGGTGCCGTCCAGGACGTGCCGGTTGCCCGGAGGATATCGACCCGATCTGCATTCAGATGGGGTATCCGAGCCGCCTGAAGGCGCCCGAGCCGGCCGAGACGGTGACGGCGATCGATCCCGTGGAGGAGCCCTCAGACGAAAACTCTTGACCTCGTGCTCCGAGGGGAGCAGTATCGTCCTCCGGTCTTGTGGAGGCCCACCACTAGACCGGGGAAAAAGGCATAGCTATGAAGCCTCTATGTGATATAGTCCGTTTCTGCACGAGCCCGCTTGGAGTACGGGTTCGGGGATTGGCGTTGGCGTAAGCCACGCCCAACGGCGCTCCAAGCGCCGACGTCACAATAGCTATGCGGTCCCCGTTCTCCGTTGGGCCTCCAAGTGGGCTCGTGCTTTTTTATGTGCGAGCCACAAGGGAGGAAGGTGGTTCGTGCGAGTCGGTCCCGAGCAATTCATCTACCGCGACTTCGCGTTCATCGACGCGATGATCCTGCCCGTCGTCGGTCCCAAGACCGTCGCCATCTACGACGTCCTCCGTCGCTACATCTGGCGCGCATCCGACAAGGGGGCGAAGAGGTCGAGAGACGCCTTCAAGAAGGGAAAGCTCTCTGCCTCCATCACCCGTAGCAAGTTGGCCGAGATGTCTGGCGTCTCCGTCCGAACCGTCCAGCGCCATCTCAACCGGCTCCGGGATATCTCGTGGGTGCGCTGGGAGAGCGGGAACGGGACCGGGGAAACGGTCGTCTACGAGCTAGGCTTCCGCACCCCGGACGGGGCCGAGGTGTTCTACGCCGACGCCAGCGCCAGGAAGCTGTGGCTCGGCCTGGAAGAGTTGGCCGTGCAGAGTGAGGTGGAGCGGGTGAACGACCTGCCCTGCGATGTGCGCCTGGCATTCACCCGGGGGTGGTTCGACCCAGAGGGGGGTGGTGACAAAAATGTCACCAGGGAGGTGTCATCGGTGTCACCAGGGGTGGTGACAGAAATGGCACCTAGTAATAGAGAACCCTTCGGGGAAGAAATAGAGAAGGGTTCCGAATATGCTGGGCGCTCCGCGCCAACACAGCCAACCGGCCCCGGACCAAAGCATTGGGACCAGCCCGCCGGACAAGAACGTAGAAGAAGGTCTCGGAAGAAGAAGGATCGAGAAACAAGTGGCGCCGAGTTTGCTATTGACTCTGCTCTTGACTCCAGGCAGGATGAAGAGGACAGGCTCGAACGCGCGGCGGCGGCCGGGAAGATCGGCAAGTCCAAGGCCGACAAGCAACACGAGGCTGACGTGCGGCGGGCGCAGAGGCGGTTGGAGGAGAAGCGGACGGAGCAGGTGGAGAAGGGTCAGGCGAACGAGCAGCGAGCCAAGAACCTGAAGGGCGGGACCAAGTACACGCACGCGGTACTGAAGGCGGCTCGTCGTGCGTGGGACGTCTACTCCGACCTGATCAGAAGTGACTTCCCCGGCATGCCGGTGGTGAGGTGGAACGCGGATGGCAATGCGAAGGCGCGTGGTCAGATGTGTCGCCTCGTGGATATGTATGGTGGCGATGCCACGGTGCAAGCGATACGCTATGTGGTAGGAAATTGGGACGCGATCAACAAGCGCTTCTTCAAAAAAGGGCCGGGGAGCGTTCCAAACTTCGGGCTGCTCCTGTCCATGCACGAGTCTCTGTTCCGAGAGTCGGCGCTGTGGGGGCAACACCGGGAGGTCGTGGAGGAGTGGGAGGCGTGGCAGCACGAGCACGAGGACGACGACGAGACGCCTCCCTCCGAGTTGCAGGGGCGCTATGAGCAGGCAAGGACAGCGTTGGAGTCTCTCGGGCTCGGGGGTTGACGATGCCGGGAGGCCAGCATGAGCGGCACCGCGCAATTCAGACGAAAGCTCGGTCGTGTAGACCTGGAGCGCATGAACCTGCCGGAAGACCTCTGGACGGCCAAGGTGCAGAACGTCAGCGAGGCGGTCCGGGAGAAGGTCGAGACGTACCTCCGGAACGTGGACGAGGCGGTGGCCAACGGTGCCGGGCTCGTCATCTACGGATCGAAGGGGGTTGGCAAGACGGCTATCGCTGCTCTCGCAGCGAAAGAGGCCCGGTCCCGGGGTTACACGGCCCTGTTCGTCCGCATCTGGGAGCTACGGGAGATGATCCGCTCCCGCATGGAATTCGACATGGACTCGTCCATGGCCGAGCGTGCCCGGGAGGTGGACGTGCTTGTCCTGGACGACCTTCGGCCGGAAGACGCTGGCGAGAAGTTTTTCACCCTCTCCGAGATCACAGAGATGGTCCGGTACAGGGCTTCTCGGAGGCGAGTGACGATCATCACGACACGGCTCGACAAGGGGGCGCTCACTGTGCCTCCCATGAATGGGCTGTTGGACGTCTTGCTCCTGTTCAAGGTGTCAGGCCCCGACCTGCACGACAGCCGGAAGCGAGCACTGAAAGAAGCGGTCCTGGGCAACTGAGATCGTAGGCGGGGGTAGGGCGTGGACCTGGACACCATCTTTGTCGCTAGTGCGCTGAAAGGCGGGCGAGCGGCTGTCAGACTGGCCATCGACAAGGGCGTGGATGAGGACTGCCTGGCTGGGCAGGGCCTCAAAGCCTGGCGGTTCGTTCTCGACTACCTGAAGCAGTACCACGACGTCCCCGATCCAGCGATGGTACAGGGGAAGACCGGCGTGAAGCTGGACGACCCTCCCCCCGGCACGCCACCGGAGTTTTACATAGACGAGGTGCTCAACCGCCGGCTCCACAATGCCATCGGGGCGCAACTCTCAGAGATCGTCAAGCACTTCAAGGCTCGCGACCCACAGGCGGCCTACGCGGAGTACGAGGATGGGCTCCGGGAGCTACGGAAGCTGGGCACCCACGCCGCGAGGACGGTGAGCCTCCCCTCACTCGGGTCGGAATTCCTGGACTACTACGACAAACTCAAGGCCGGGTACCGGGGCATCCTCACCCCGTGGCCAACGATCAATGAGGCGACTCTCGGCTTCTGGCCCGAGGATTTCGTCCTGTACGTCGCTCGCCTCGGGGTCGGCAAGACGTGGGCGCTGGCGATCATCGCGGACAACGTGTGGACGGTACAGAAGAAGCGCGTTCTGTTCGCCACGACAGAGATGGCGCAACTGAAGATCATGCAGCGGTGGGTCGCCATCCACTTCAAGTACCCGTACAACGATCTTCGGAAGGGCCTTCTCTCCGCGTTCGCGGAACAGAAGATGCGCGACCGTCTGGGAGAGATGGCGAAAGAGGAAGGGCTCTATATCATCGGCGGCGATTTCGACTTCAGGATCGAATCCCTGGAGGCGGCGATCGAAGAGGCCGAGCCCGACGTGGTGTTCATGGACGGTGCCTACCTCTTGAAGGTCAAGGGAGAGGGCCGGACCGAGAAGGCGGCCAACTCGTTCGATGAATTGAAGCGTGTGGCCAAGCGCAACCACCTCCCGCTCGTCGCCTCGACGCAATTCAACCGCGAGGTGAAGGGGAACAAACTCTCCTCGGCAGGCCCCGAGAAGATCGCCCTCTCCGACGCGGCCGGATGGAACGCTGATCTCATCTTCGGGCTGGTGCGGACAGACGACATGAAGCGCGACAAGCGCATGGTCCAGCTACCCCTGAAATTCCGAGAGGGGGAGGGTGAAGAAATCGAGACGCATTGGGACTTCGATACGATGAATTTCGATGAGCTACCAAAGGGCGCTGCGGCGGCCGTAGCGGGCTCTGGAGGCGCCGGAGGCTCTGGGGGTGCCGGAGGCGGTCAGGCGGGCTCTGGAGGCGGCTCAGGGGCCTCTACGGGCGGTTCTGGACCGGACCCGGACCCCTATGGAACCGGGCTCCTGTTCGGGGACGATGACGATACGAAAGACCAGGTGCCTTTCTGATGGCCAAAGCCGACATGCCGGTCCTGGTCAAGCACTGTGCGCTGGCGATCTACAAGTCGGGCTACTGCTCTGGCACCAAGGTCGAGAAGGTCCAGCAAGCGCTCCGAATCGCGGTGAGCCGGCTCGTGGAGTACGGCTTCCTCTGGAAGAATGCCGGCAAGGTGGCACCGGAGAAGATCAACCTCCGAGCCAAGGGCCAGAAGGCCGAGAGCCGGCACCGCCGAGAGAAGGGCGGGAAGGTCAAGACTGCGGAGTGGGACGCGCTCTACAAGTTGACGCAGGAAGAGGCAGAAGAGGACGAGGGTGCGGGGGCCACGTCGGACGACGCCGAGCCGGTAGCGGCGGAGCGGTACGAGAGCCGGCCCCAACAGAGACGACGCCGCCTGGCAAAGGCGGCCCGCTCGTCGGCACGCCGCATGCCCAAGAGGGTGAAGCGAGCCAAGCGAGCAAAGCGACGGTGAGGACATGGACGTTGGCGAGATCCGACAATTCCTGCATGCGCTGGGATGCCAGAAGATTTCGGTCGGGACCAAGTGGGTGCGCTCCACATGCCCTATGGGGCACCTTCACGCGGGCGGAAAAGATCGGCAGCCCTCGTTCGCCATCTGCATAGACCCTGGCGACGAGAGCAACTGTCGGTGCCAGGCGTGCGGCATTTACGGCGGGCTCATCCCCCTCGTGTGGCGCATCTCAGCCGATGGAAGGCGGCCACGGCCTGACCTGTTCGACTTCCTGGTCAAGCACAATCAGATGGACGTGGAGAAGCTGGACCTGGACCCACCGGAGCCGGCCCCGGACGACCTGGAGGGGCAGATACGAGCGGCGCGGAAGTACGTGCCCAACCCCAAGCGCAAGAGCAAATTCGTCCACCCGGACGACGAGCCCCAAGCCGAGGTTCCCGAGGACGTCCTACGGCAGATGATCGCGGACATGCCGGACTACGTGCTCGACTACCTGACCAGGAAGCCGGACCCGATCATGGGGGTCGATGGGAGGGGGTTGGAGCCGCTGACGATCGCGGAGTGGGAATTGGGGTGGCACAAGGTCAACCGGCGCGTCTGCATTCCCATCCGAGATGAGGACGGCAAACTCGTGGCGATCAGCGGGAGGGCATTCGAGGATCAACAGCCGAAGTACCTCCACAGCCGATTCAAGCGGGACCGCGTACTATTCGGGGAGCACAAGCACGATGCGACCGTTCGCTCTGGCTCCCTGTTCGAGGGCTTCTTCCAGACCATCTACACGTGGCAGTACGGCTACGTGAACACCCTTGCTCGGATGGGCACGCACCTGAGTCGGCAGCAGTCCGAGAAGCTGGTCCGATGGTTCGATCACCTGCTCATCGTACCGGACGGAGATGCGGCCGGACGCAACTCGGCCGAGCAGATACGGGACACCCTGGCAGCCCTCGAAATCGACGGTCACAGGATAGAGCAGATCGACATCGCTCCGATGCCGAACAAGAAAGACGCCGACACCCTGAAACCTGAGAAGTTGATAGAGGTTATGGGGCCTCGAAATAGCGCTTGACAATCCCGGGGCTACCGGGTAGTTTGCAAGATGCCGTGTAGGCAATGAGCGGCCTTGGGCCGGGAGGTGACAGATGACGATCCGAACGAATTCCGTCCAGCAGTGCGACCGCTGCCTGAAACCATTCAAGGAAGCACACCTGAAAGCAGGGGACGCAGTGCCCGCTTTCAAACAGAAGGGCCTTGTCGTCACGGAGACGACTGGCACGAACAAGGAAGAGGAGCCGAAGTACACGGTCCTGTTCTCGTTCGATGACCTGTGCCCTGCCTGTGAGAAGGCGGTGGACGGGCTTCTCAAGAAGCTCCGTCTCGACGGCGCCACCGCGAAGAAGTCTCGGAAGCGACGATCGAAGAAGAAGACGGAAGAGACTCCGCCCAAGCCGCCGGAGTACACCGAAGATCCTCCGGCCGAGGCCGAGGCCGAGCCTGCCGAGGAGCCCCCGGCGGAGAAGCCGGGACCGGATGGCGAGCCTGCCGCCTCCGAGGGCGAGCCCCAGGAGAGCCAGGAGTCCAAGGACACCACGGACGAGGATTTCGAGGAAGCCGCGAAGCAGACCGACGCGGATGTGGCGGATGCCGAGGCGACGGAAAGCTCCGATGGTGGCAACGGAGCGGAAGCAGGTTCCGACGACAACCTCGTGGAAGACCCCGCTACCGGCGACAAGTACGACCCCGAGACCGGGGAAGTCGTGGTGCGAGGAGACAAGGGACAGAACGGGGCGCCGGAAAAGCACCCCTTCTAGGCCGGGTGGCCACATAGCGATCACTGGATCGAGAGGAGAGAACCATGGGTGACGGATCTTGGTACGAGACTGGTTTCGATGGGATCGGTGACGAGGAGCGGCGTCTGGACGAGGCGCAAGGCCCGCACCGGCTCTGGATTCCAGGCGGAGCGTCGAAAGACATCGTGTGGTGCGACGACGAGCCCGTGTGCATCCACGAGCACAACCCGAAGATGAACGGCAACTACCGCAACTGGCTCACCTGCCAGCAGGGAGTTTACGACGAGGTGGTGTGCTGCCAGAAGATCGGTCCGAAGGGCCGCTACTACGTCGGCTACCTGACCGGCGTGGACTGCTCCGAGTGGAAGGATCAGCGAGGCAACACGCACCAGTACGAGATGCGGCTGGTTCCGATGAAGCTGCGCTCGCTCAAGAAATTCCGCCGGAAGAAGGACGACCGGGGCTCCATGGTCGGGACCATGTGGTCCATGCACCGCGAGGACGACAACGCGGCGTCCATCGGAGACGATTGGGACTTCCAGCGCGACGTGGACATGGAGAAGATGTTCGATTACGTCAACTATCGGGGGTCGCTCCTGTCCGAGATGTGGGAGCAGGCCGAAGGCGACCCCGAGCAGATGGCCCGCGTGCTGCGGATCTTCCAGATCAAGCCGGATGAGGAGGGCAAGCTCCCTCGCATCATCCCGCCGTTCAACTACATGGAGGTCTTGAAGCCGAAGACCCCGAAGGAGATGCGACTGCTTCTCGGCGCCGTCCAGGACGACGACGAGGACACGGGCAGCCGGCGCTCCTCGGGCTCGTCGGGTGGCGGGGGTGGGGCCGCGAAGCAGGACGACGTTCCCTTCTAGGCTCCCAAGGACGATGGTGATAGGGGCGTGTCTCCCGCGCCTTCCTCGGGTTGGCCATCCGAGGAGAAGCCGGTTGGCAGGGGGTAGCACAAAGGGCGCAAGCCCCCGCGCCTTCCACGGGTCGGCCAGCCGGGGAGAAGCGGGATGCCGCAGGGGGCACTGGATTTGAAAATCGGGTAGGAGTCGAGGGCGAGGATCAGTGGTGGAGCAACCGCGCCATGGAGCGGCCACTCGGCCACCTCGCTAGCGGGGATTGCTGGGCGACTCCAGCGGTGGGTCCGGGTGGAGGCACCGCACTCATAGCGACCAGTGGTCGCAGGTGAGAGGCATGGACAAGACACCCAAACTCCAATTCGTTCGCGTGTACCTCGGTGAGCAGCGTATGGACGTGGGACTCCACGATCCGACGCTGGACGACCCGCGCAGGCTCGTGAGGTACGAGTGGCACGAGAAGGATGCCACGGACACCCCTCCGGAGGACTGGTACGCAACCGTTCTCGGGGAGGTGCAGTACCAACGGGGCCAGGAATTGAAGGCGGCGACGGGGCGTCTGGTACCGAGGGGGTAGGGAGTGGACGTCACTATTGACGGGTGGGCTTGGCTGCCCAAGACCGATCTCACACCAGACCAGATCGTGAACATGGAGCGTATGCTCACGGTCCATCCTCAGAAGGTCGGGGACTATCCGGGCGACGAGCCCAAGCCGATCCCTCTCTACCAGCACGACGGGAAGCATCGGTTTGGTGTCCCTCGTGAATTCTTCTTCGCCAACAGGCGCCACGTTCATGATGTGGACCTCCAGGTGACGGAGGGCTCCAAGGACTGGTGGCCGGCGGAGTTTGTCGGCACCCTCCGGCCGGAGCAGAAGGTCGCCACGAACGAGGTGGTGTCCATGTTCCGGGCCGGGCGTCTCGGCGGCATCGTCCAGGCGAAGCCCGGGTGGGGCAAGACGGTGGCCGCGCTCGCCATCGCTGCCGAGTTGGGGTTGCCCACGCTCGTCGTGGTCCACAAGGAATTCCTCATGGACCAGTGGACGGAGCGAATCGAGAAATTCCTTCCGGCGGCGAAGATCGGGCGTGTCCAACAGAACGAGTGCGACTTCCGAGGTAAGACGGTGGTGATGGGCATGGTTCACTCCCTCGGCGGAGACCAGCCCTACCCGGACGACCTGTGGGAGTGGCCGGGACTGCTCATCGTGGACGAGTGCCACCGGATAGGGGCTCGCACGTGGGCGCCCGTGCCTCCGAGGTTCATGTCCAAGTACCGTCTCGGGTTCACGGCGACCCCGCGCCGCAAGGACGGCGCCGATGACGTCTTCTGGCAGCACATCGGGCCGATCGTGTTCGCCGGAAAAGAGGAGCGGCTACGCCCCGTGATCAAGCGGGTGTGGACGAAATTCCGCCTCGTGAAGACGGACAGGTTCAACCCCCACCTGGCCCCGAAAGCTCTCATCACGCGGTTCCTGGTCAAGAGCCGGCACCGCAATGACCTGATCATCGACCAACTGATCGCTGCTCTGGAAGCCGGAAGGAAGATCCTGGTCCTGAGCGAACGCCTTCAACACCTGACGGACCTGGAGGCCCAGCTTCGCAAGATGTGGCCAGCGGTGGCTGGGGCCATCTCAATCGGGCAGTACGTTGGCGGCCGGTCCAAGGCGCAACTCGAACGGTCGGCCGAGGCCAAGGTCATCTTCGCGACGATCCAATACGCTGCCGAGGGGCTGGACATTCCGGCCCTGGACACGCTGTTCCTTACAACCCCCATGAGCGACGTGGAGCAGGCAGTCGGGCGCATACAGCGTCCCTTCCACGGCAAGAAAGACCCGATCGTGGTGGACTTCAGGGACGACGCTATCCCGATGTTCGAGGCGATGGGTCGGAAGCGGGATCGCTTCTACGTGAGGGTGACTTGACAATCGGGGCCTATTTGGTAGAGGTTGGGGCATGCCGCGCGCCCCGAAAGCTCAGGACTATTTCCAGGAGTGGTACGACGACAACCGCGAGGACTTGAACGAGCGGCGCCGGGCTCGCTACGCGACGGACCCGGAGTACAGAAGGAAGGTCCAGAAGTGGAATCGGGAGGCCCGGGAGCGGCGCAGGAAGGAATCCGAGAAAGAGGATCGGAAGGCGAAGCGAGCGGTGAAGATCAAGACGGCAGGGTCATGGAAGACGGTCGAAATCGAGGTGGATGGCGTCATGGTACGCATGTTCACCATCGGGGCTCTCGCGCGTGCGATAGGCAAGGGCATCTCGACCATCCGCGTCTGGGAGCGCAACGGCACCCTGCCGGAGACACCGTACCGATCGAAGAAGGGAGACCGTCTCTACACGCTGGAGATGGTCGAGTCGATCCAGAGCGCGCTCCGCAAGGCAGGAAAACTCGACATCGGTGTCCTCAAAGAGAGGAAGCGACCGGCCTACGTGGAGAAAGACGTCCGGTTCAAGGGGCGGAAGAAGCTGGTCCGGATGCGGCTCTACAAGATCGGCACGCTGGCCAGGGCGGTCAACAGGACGGTGGTAGCTCTCACGCAGATGGAGAAGCGTGGTGTGCTGCCGAAGACGCCACTCGCGGCGTCCTCGCTGGAGTACCGGCTCTACACGCTCGACATGATAGAGGTCGTGCAGTCCGCGTTCGACAAGCGGGGAGGAGTGATCCGAGGGCAGTCCGAGTGGGAAGATTTCCACGATGAGATCGTGGATGGATGGACGAGGCTAGGAATCATGGACGCGAGGTTGGAAGAATGAAGGCAAAGCCGGTGAAAGACGACCACCCGACCGCTGAAAAGCAGGTCGAACAGGACATGGCCGAGGTCGAGGAAGCGTTGGCCGACGCGGTGAGCGGGACGGTCGAGATGCGGCCGATCGTGCTTCGCGTGCGCCGCCAGTACAAGCACAGCGGCGATCTCGTCATCGACCCGGAGGAAGAGGTCGAGGAGATCCAGGTGCAGGACTTCCACGTGGACCCGGCGCATGCTGGCCTGCGTGTGAACCACACCTTGAACCTTGGCAACTTCTGGTCCCTGTCGGTCCAGGTATCGCTCGACGTGCCGTGCTACCGGGAGGAGTACGCCGAGGCCATGAAGTTTGTGGCCAAGACGGTCGCGGACCGCCTGGGAACGGAAATCGAGAAGGGTCAGGAACGTGCTTCCGAGCTTCGCAAGTCGCGCGGCACCGGATCGAAGCTGTTCTAGGGAGGCACCATGGCCAAGCAAGAGGACCGATTCAAGGCGCTCATGGCGAGCGACCTGATCGCGAAGATCCAGAAGAAGCACGGCAAGAGCATCCTGACGCCGGCCAGTGACTTCCACATCCGGCACATCCCACGCATCCCCACTGGCGTCTTCTTCCTGGACTACGCGCTCGGAGGTGGGGGGTTCCCTGCCGGACGCACGAACATCGTCTGGGGCCACAAGAGCACGGGCAAGACGGTCATCTGCCTGCGGGCTATGGGCAATGCTCAGAAGCTCTGCGCCAACTGCTACACGTTCCCCGACGAGGAGACGGGGAAGTGCCAGTGTGGGGACTTCCGCGAGACCATCTGCTCGTTCCTGGACGTCGAGGGCTCGTGGGATCAGGAGTGGGCGCAGCTACACGGGGTCAACACGGAGCGAGTGCTGCTCTCCGTCCCCGAGTACGCCGAGCAAACTCTGGACATCGCAGAGGCGCTGCTCCGGTCCGGAGACGTGGACTTCCTGGTCATCGACTCTCTGGCCTTCATGACCCCGGCGAAGGAGATCGAAGAGAGTGCCGGCAAGGCTCTCCAGGCCGAACAGGCGCGTGTCCTCGGGAGAGGCATCCGCAAATTCGGCGCCGCCTTGAACCACATGGGCAACGTGACGGGGAGGCGTCCGACGCTCCTGTTCACGAACCAGATTCGGATGAAGGTTGGGCTCCTCTTCGGCAACCCGGAGACGCAGCCCGGGGGGTACGCGCCCGGGTTCTCCGCGACGACGGAGACCAAGACCTACGGCGGCAAGTACGAGATGGACGACGTGACCGGGCGGCCGATCCATGTGGACATGAGCTACAGGGTCGAGAAAAACAAGTCGTCCGGCGCTAAGATCGAAGGCGAATGGCGGCTCATGCTCGCGGACACCTCGATCAAGAAGAAGGGCGAGGTCTACGAGGAGCCCGCCATGATAGAGATGGGGATCAAGATCGGGCTCGTGGAGAAGCAGGGGAATGGCTGGGTATGCCTCGGAGAGAAGTACAAGTCGAAATCTCTCCTGGTCAAGACGATGGTGGAGAACGCGGGCCTGAAGAAGCAGTACGGGGACACTCTGATGAGCGTCCTGACGGCGGGGTAGACGGCCCACGGCCGAAGGCGTTCGATCCCAACTATGACCGGGCGAAGAAGTCCACGCGAGAGGAGCGCAAGGTCGCGAAGCGTCTTGGCGGGCGCACCCACAAGCGATCTGGTGGTCTCCCATGGTCGAGGCACGACCCCACGACGGCGTGCGGCGACGTCACTACTCCGGATCTTCACATAGAGCACAAGCGGGCCGAGCCCGACACCAAGTCGATAGGTGTGACTCGGGCCTGGCTCGCCAAGGTGAGCGAGGGAGCCCGGAGGCGCATGAAGACCCCGGCCATGGTGCTCCACTATGAGGGTGCCAAGGGGCACGCCGAGGACTGGCTCATGATGCCTTTGGACGTGGCGGAGCGGCTCCTGGCCGTCCTGAAAGAGGACTAGATGACTGGCAAGCCGATGCTCCTGAGAGACCTTGAACGCCTGCGCCCGCACCTGCATGTGCCGGCCTTCGATCGGGTCCGAGTCCTCATCGCGGGGGACTCCGGCAATCTCCGTCTGGACCTGGAGTGCATTGCGTGTGAGGACTTGCTAGAATGGGACGCCTCCAAGGGATGGTGGGTCTGTCCAGGCTGTCAACAAGAGACGACAGACCGAGAAGGCGCGGCCCTACTCCGAGCCTGCTACAAGGGCCTCGGAGAGGTGCTGGGCGAGACGACGGACGACGGCGAGACCGAGGATGAAGGGAAGGGTATCGGACGATGGGTACAGAAATTCATGGGGATCTCAAACCGCTGATCCGTAGCGCCATTCCAGAGCAACGGAAGAAGCCCCCACTCACCAAAGACGACTGGATTCGGGTCTCGGGACTGGCGATGCTCTGCGCCCGGGAGGAAGTGCTCGCCTCTCGTCTCGGGGTCGTGAGAGACGACAACATCGACGCCGATCTCATGCTCATTTTCGAGCACGGGCACGGGCTCCACTGGGACTTGCAGAACCGTGTTCTCCCGCTGACGAAAACTCTCCTCGGTCGCTGGCTCTGCGGGGCCTGTGGGACGTACCACGGCGGGGAGGACACGTGGGAGACGCCGATGGCCGGGTTCGAGGAGTCACAGATCCTTCGCCCCCTCACCTGCCCCAACTGCGGGGCTCCCATGACGTCGGACAACAGCCTCTACCACGAGCAGTGGATCAAAGACCCTCAGTACCGCCTGGCTGGCCACCCTGACGGCTTTCTGCGCCTGGAAGGCATGCCAGGGCTCGGAGTCCTGGAGGTGAAGTCGATCAGCCCGAGAGGGGCCTACGAGGTCCGCAACTGCGCGAAGCTGGACCACGTGACGCAGGCGCAGTGCTATATGTGGATGACCGGCTGCCAGTGGGGCAAGGTGCTCTATTGGGACAAGGGCACGGTCGGCATGAAGGGCCTCATCGAACACACCATCGAGTACGACGAGGACCACGTGGAGGCCATGCAGAACCTCGTGAGGGACATCTGGTCCGGCATCGAGGGCGGCAAGCTCCCGGAGCGCATCTGTGCCTCTCCGGACTGCAACCGCGCCGACCTGTGCGCCTGCTCCGAGCCGTGCTTCAAAGAGGCTGCGTGATGGACGAGCGCCACAAGGCTATCGTGGACCACCCGGCCTTCCTGCAACCTGTCCCGAAGGCGGTGTTCTTGGAGCCGAGGTTGCTCCGGCCGCTCCCCCAGGCGCTCTGGGGCATGTCCTGTTCGCACTGCGACAAGCGGCAGTCGGTCTGGGAGCACTGGCGTCCGGAAGCACCTTCCAACGCGAAGAAGGGCGACCCCATGTGCTCGCTGTGCTGGCTCTACGAGTCGGCGTGGGGGAAGGAGAGGCGTGAGGACATAGACGGAATGATCCGCGCCGTGGAGGTGCACACGGGCGAGATCTTCCGCAAGATGGACGACGGACGGCTCTGGTCATGCCGAGACGCAGATCGTATTCTGGGCGCTATCGCTGTGACGTCCAGGATCATAGCCCAGAGGGCGACGTTGCAGCGGCTCGGAGGGGGCGGTGGGACGTGAAGTTTTCATACTCGGGACGGACCCCGGCTTCGCCTCTTTCGGTCTGAGCGTCGTGCAGTTGTCCCCGACGTCCGAGATGGTGATGCACACTGACGTCATCCGGACAAAGAAGTCCCCGAAGAAGCTGAATGTGAAGGCCGCCGACGACAACTTTCGGCGGTCTCAGGCCATCTCGGCGGTGCTCCACGAGACGGTGAAGAAGTGGCAACCCGTGGCCATCACAGCCGAGGCCATGTCGTTCCCTCGCAACGCGAGTGCGGCGGCCAAGGTCGCCATGACGTGGGGTATCCTCTCGGACCTCTGCTACATCTACCAATTGCCGATGGTCCAGGCGACCCCGCAGGAGATCAAGAAAACTCTCTGCGGGAACAAGTCGGCCACCAAGGCGGATATCCAGAAGGTGCTTGAACACCGCTACCCTAACCAATTCCTGCGGTTCACGCAGACCCTCCCGGCCGGGCAGTGGGAGCACGGGTTCGACGCGGCGGGCTCCGTTGTGACCTGCCTGGACAGCGACGTCATCCGCATGGCAAGAGGGATGGCAGCATGAGGGGTATCAACAGGACGGTCCTCTCTGGCAACGTGTCCAGGGAGATCAACTACGACAAGATGCCGGATGGCTCGCCCGTCTTGTCGTTCACGATGGCTTCGGATCGTCCAGCGAACGGAACCGTCGTCACAGCGTGGGTGAAGGTGAACGTCTACATCGACACCCTGGTCGAGCAGTGCCGGATGCACCTTGGGTGTGGCGGGTACGTCATCGTGGAAGGTGAGTTGATGAACCGCGACGGTCGCCACGGAAAACTGACGGAGGTACGGGCGAAGGAAATCATCTTCGTGAAGGAGGGTCGGAAGTGAATAGTGCCGCAGCAATCGCTGAGTTGCCGGGCTCGGAGGCGTGGGGAGCGAAGATCCGGAAGCGGGCTCGGAACCTCGTCAAGTCGATCAACCAAGGCTACATGGAATTGGCCGAGATCATCCACACGGTCTGGGCCACCCCGATCAACGGCGAAGCCCACAACGCCTGCGTGACGGTGGCGTGGGGCTACGAGAATTATAAGCAATGGGCCGAAGAGGAGCTTGGACTCCACGTGCGGAAGGCCGAGCGCCTGAAGGCCATCTGGCACCACCTCCATGTTACGCTGGAGGGGAAGCTGGACCGTCGCATCCGGAAGAAGATCATCGCTCTCGGCTGGACCAAGGTGCGAGAGTTGATCCGGGTGATCGACGCGGACAACGCGGAGCAGTGGGTGGAAGTGGCAGAGCACCTCAACTACAACGAATTGTGCGAGGTCATCCGTCGAGCCCTGGAGGACCAGGAGAAGCAGGAGCAGGCCAAGGCGGTCGGCACTGCGGATGACGACGATGACGATGAGGACTTCCGGGGCACCGCGCCGCCCGACGACATGGACCGCTTCAAGGAATTGAGCTTCCTACTCACTCCGGAGCAGAAGGCCAACGTCGAGATGGCCATCGAGCGCGCGAAGCAACTGGCAAACTCCGAGAAGCGTGGGCACTGCCTGGACCTCATCTGCACCGACTTCCTCTCGACCAACGACTTCCGCAAGGCTGACGACCCGACGACCCCGCTACGCTTCCTGGCGAAATTCGAGCGCCTCATGGGCAAGCGGCTCGTCGTCATCGACGCGACGACGTGGGTGATCGAATATGGCATGGACGCCCTGTCGAAAGCCGCCGAGGCGCTGGAGGCGAACGATGAGTGACCTGAGCATGACCCTTCCGATCACACCGGACAACCTGCACACCGAATTGGAGCACGTCGAGGCCATCGTGAGGAAGTGGCGCGAATTCATCGGCAACAAGGGTATCCCCGGGATCGACGCCCCGGCCCAAGATGCCGAGGCGAAGCTGGACGCCTTCATTCGGCAATTCACGGGCGAGATGTTCTACGTCGCCGGCAAGTGCCAGAACGTCGCCGTGGTGATGTCCGAGCGATGACGAAGAAGAAGGCCAGGACCAAGTTGGAGAGGCTGTCTCCGACTCTCATGGACCCGAATCCATGGAACCCAAACACCATGGACCAGGACGACTACGATCGTCTCGTGAAGGAGATTGATGAGGTCGGATTCATAGAGGCTGTCCAAGTCATCCCTCTCGAAGACGGACGGTACAGGATCATAGGGGGAGAGCATCGGGTGGCAGCGGCATGCGACCTGCGCCTGAAGACGATCCCGGCCATGGTGCTGGACGGGCCGCGCTGGAAGGACGAGGAGCTACAACAGCTTGTCACGGTCCGTCTGAATGTCCTGTCCGGGCGTATCAACCCAGAGAAGATGGCGATCCTCTACAACCGCTACGCGAAGAAGTACGGTGAGGACGCCCTTCAAAACCTGTTCGCGTTCACCAATCAGGATGCGTGGAAGAAGCTGGTCAGCGGGGTCAAGCAAGGGCTCTCCAAGGCCGCCATCCCGAAGGAGAAGCAGCAAGAGTTTGCCGACAAGGCGAAGGAAGCCAAGACCCTCAAAGACCTCGAACGAATCCTGAACGAGCTATGGTCCAGCTACGGCGACACGGTGCAACTCTCGTTCATGATCTTCACCTACGGCAAGAGGGAGCACTTCTACGTGGCCATGGACAGCAAGACCCGCAAGGCCGTCAAGCGCATCGGGGAGCACTGCAAGGGCCACGCGAAGGATATCAACACCGTCCTCGGGCCGGCTCTCCAGGCCCTCGCAGACGTCCTCGACAAAGAGGACAAGCCCACCAAGCAAGCGCCCCGTCAAGATGACGTTGGCTTCTGACCTGTGGTACTCATAGACTCGACCGAGAGATCGGTAGAGGTAGGGAACCATGGGCATGATGAGCGCGACCGTTCCGACCGAGGCTCGGCCCTCCCTCATGGAGGCGAAAGGGCAGCCGAACCCGGAGAATTTCGTGCCGGTGTTCGATTGGGACGCCAAGCGGGTGTGGGTGTGGGTGAAGAAGGCTGGTGGGAAGGTCATCGGCCCGACAGAGATCCCCCACTCTCAGGTCAAGAAGTACAAGGGAAAGCTCGGCTGGATCGCGAAGAAGGTCCAGATCATCGCGCTCCTCGACCCCTCCACCTACGACGACCCGGCCTACCTCTACCCGCCGACCTGGAAGCCGGGTGACTCGCTGGACCCAGAACAGTCCCTCGGGAAGCCGATCAAGGCGAAGTTTGAACCCTTCAAGATCGAGCCCGCAAAGCCGGCGCCGATGGAGCCCCCGGAAGGGTTCGAGCTACCACCCAACTACACGATCAAGAACGTCACCCCGTCCCACGTGATAGCCACCACCCCGGAAGGGACGGACGTGAAGTGGATCAAGGTCACGGACCATTGGGTCCACGCGGACGACCCGACCAAGGACCACGAGCCACTCCAGGCTTCCGTTCCGAAGAAGGCCAAGCCGAAGGCCAAGGCCAAGCCGAAGAAGAAGCCGGCCAAGTCAACCGCAGCGGCGGCGAAGGCGGCGAAGGCTGCGGCCACGGGAACGGAAGCACCTTCCACACCGAAGGCGAAACCATCCACCGGGAAGCCGAAGGGAAAGAAGGTCGTCTCGAAAGACCCGGAGAAGGCCCCGCACCTGACCAAGTACATCGGCCAGGTAGACCCGAACGGGCTACCCCTGGTGGACGAGCAGCCGGAGGGAGATTTCGAGGAAGAGGAAGCGGCCAAGGGGCTGACGCTCCTGCCAGACGATCGCGTGGCCAGGTGGCGCCCCAAGCACGGGTACTACCTCATCTACGACTACGACCCGCACTACGGATTCATGTTCTCCAAGAGCGGGGAGATGGTCTACCCCGAAGACGCCAAGCAACTCATGGACGCCCTACACCTGACGGTGAAGAATGGGCGCTACCACAAGTACGACGTGGCCGGAGACGAGAAGGAGCAGCCCGGCACGTACTCCGCCCCGCTTCCGCCGAATTGCGAGCCCATCGAGGACAAGGACACGAACGGGCTCCCGATGGTGAAGTCGATCCCGTCCGACGAGTGGGACGACCCGCAAGTCCTGACCCTGCTCCCGAACAGCCGGCTCGGTCGTTGGGATGAGGTCGCGGAGAAGTACCTCTATTTCGAGTGGCGGGACATCCTGGGGGACTACAACTACTACCCGACGCAGCCTGAGCAATTCGTGGGCCTCAAAGAGGTCCAGAAGATGCAAGCTCAGGGGGCTGCCCCAGCCGTCACCCCGAAGGCCCCGCCTCCCACCAAGCCGAAGGGCAAGCCGGCGCCGGTCCCTTCAAAGGCGACGACAGCACCGATCCCGGCGAAGAAGCCGGCCTCCCCGCCCGTGCTCGCGGGCCAGTTGAAGCCCACCGGGGACAAAGACCCGAAGGGGTACGACATCGGCTCCTACAAGGGCAACACCTACTCCATGCTGCCGGACAAGAAGGTCGGCGTGTGGTCGGCCTCGAACGGGGGCTACATCCTCTACAAGTACGAACCTGTTGGGGATGCGTTCTACAACACTGCGACGGTGTGGACGCCTCCAGGCCACCACAAGGCGCTCTCCTACGTGCCCATAAGCGGTGTGGATCACGCCCAACTGTCGGACAGCGAGGGAACGGACGTTGTTGTCCTCTCGAACGGGAAGTTTGCTCGCTACGAGAAGGGCGGCTGGTGGGCCTACAAGGTGGACCCGACGCAGGGCAAGAAATTCGTTCCGACAGGCGAAGAGATCGACACGGACACAATGATCGATCTCTCCGAAGACCCTGCTTACAACACGCTCAGTCCGGCTGGCACTGTCGATGAGAACAGCCTCCCGCAGTACAAGGTCACGAGCGGCGCATCGAAGGGCAAGGTCTTCACGATGCTCCCCAATGGGGAGATGGCCCACTACAACCCGAAGTCCAAATTCTACCGGCTCATGACGTTCGACCCGGACATCCAAGGGTGGGAAATCTCCTGGCCGAAGGAGACGTTCACTCTCCAGGATATCGACGCCATGTACCTGAAGGCGGGGGCCACGCCGATCAAACACCCGGAGGCCCCACCGAAGGCCAAGCCGAAGACGGCCCCGAAGTCCAAGCCGGACACCGGACCTGAGCCGGAGCCGGCGTTCGTCACTCCAGAGGGCACGCTCCCGGACCCGAACACCTTGGACGACATGGGTGCCAAGGGCCTGAAGGGCACGACCCCGGGCCGGACGGTCCTGCAAGACCCGAAGACGGGCCAGCGGTACCTGTTCAAGCCGGCGATCCAGAAATTCGGAGCCGGCAAGTTGCAGCCGTACAAGGCGAAGTCGCAGGAAGGGTTCGCCGCCATCGCGGCCATCGCCCGCCCGGACGCCCACGTGCCCGTCGAGACGGTGGAGTACAAGGGTCAACTCGGGACGATCCAGCCCATGATGGACGTGGACCCGAACCAGCCAGATCTGAATGGCGTCTCTCCGAACGACCTCACCGATCAGCAGAAGGTGGACATCGCCTCGGAGCACATGCTCGACTGGCTCATGTCGCAGCACGATTCCTTCGCGTCAAACTTCATCATCACCAAGGAAGGGCGCGTCGTCGGCATCGACAAGGAACAGGGCTGGCGATACGTCAACGACAAAGAGCACCCTGATCGGCTGGCGACGGACTACAAGCCGAACACGGAGATCTACGGCGAGCAGGAGCCGTACTACAACAAATTCTGGCGGGCGTTCGCGCAGGGGAAGATGGACTTCAACCCCGAGCAGATGGCCCCAGCGCTGGCGAAGCTGGAGGCCATGGACGCGACTAAGCTGGAAGGTGTGCTGGAGGACTACGCGGCCACCGTCACGCGCATGAAGGGGCCGGCGAAGGCATACGAGCGCTACGCATTCGTGAAGCAGATGCTCTCCCGCCGCGCCACGCTCCGCGCGGATTTCGAGAAATTCATCACGCGCCAGTACGAGAAGCGGGAGGGGACTCCTGGGAAATTCACGTTCGACCAGGGGTGGATTCCGGAGGGAGCGGAGGCACGGGAGAAGACCCACGAGACCTTGACGCTCACGGCTCGCGATTGGGCGCTCCGGGAGTTTGGATCTTCGGCACTGAAGCCGCACAAGGACTACCCCGAGTACATCCTCGTCCGGGTGACGCGCGACGAGCCCGTCACCAAGGTCCAGGAATTTCTCGCCAAGATGGGCGTGGAGCCGGTGCAGACGGCTCCCGGTGGAGGCCCGCTGCCGACCACGAACCCAATCATGGGTACCAACTACAACAGCGTCATCGTGCGTGTGTCGGACCTCGAAAAGACGGTCACGCGCAAGGTGGAGATCAAGCAAGAGAAGGGGCAGAAATTCGCGAACCACAAGGGCGCCCCGACCTACTTCTCGGCCGCGCTCGCTCCGCCGGCTGCTCCTGGGGACGTCAAGGCGTTGGCCACGGCGCACACGGAGAAGCTGGGCTCCCTCGGCAAGAATTTCACCCTGGACGCCGACGCTGTGGAGCAGCAGACGGCCTCGGTCCAGCGGGTCATCTCTCCGGAGGGGGAGACCTACTACACCGTCCATTTCAAGCTCCGCAAGCCCTACTGGAAGCCGCTCATGAACGCGGGCAAGTCCGGGGCGTACACGTGGCCCCTCGGAGCCTACGACGAGACGCAGGACGCCCTCGTCGCGTCGTCCTACCAGGGCGGCGCTCACTCGGAGTCGGGGCGAGTGTTCACGTCCGGCAAGCACAAGATGGTCATCCTCGGGGACTCCTCTCAGTGGGCATTCCGTGGTTCCGTCTACGCGGACATCCACGTCAAGGGGAGCACCAGCGTTCTGTCGGCTCTGACGACGCTCATGAAGATGGCCGGGCTGGACAAGAAGGTGATCAAAGATCCGACGCCCGAGGACATCGAAGTTTACAACATGACCCAGGCGCTCTGGTCGCTGTCCCCGAAGAAGCACAAGGCCCTGACCGATAGCGACTTGAACGTGGAGACGCTGCGGAAGAAGCTGAAAGGCGTCCTCACCAAGGATCAGATCGCGTCCATCCGGCAGGTCAAGGGCACGGTCGGACGCGGTGCTCCGATCATTCCGGGGCTGTGGAAGACCCTCGGCGGCGGGACACCGGACAAGCCGGTCGTTCGCTTCCTCTTCTGGACGGTCAACACGACGAGCCCGGCGCGGATTATCAAGTCGGCTGCTACGGGCATCCATGAGCGTCTGCGCCTCGGCGTCGGCGTCGGCAAGGGCACCTCGGAGTCGTCAGACATGGCGTCCGGCGGCGCAGACGCGACGACGGTGCGGATCGCCACGGTCGGCGGCAAGCATCATGGAGTCAGCAACGTCGGGAGCGTGAGCCGTCCAGTCAAACTCATCATCGCCCCGGAGATCCTGGACAGGCTGGACATCCACATCGCCAGCAATGACTCCTACGGGTGCACGAACCCGAACAACTCGAACGCTTCCTACTTCACCGGGCGCAAGGGCCTGAGCCAGGCGGTGAAGCACTTCAACGATCAGGGCAACTACGGAGGGAGCACGGAGGTCGTCATCCGTCGCGGGGTTCCGCCGGAGATGATCAAGCGTATCTGCTGCTCGAACGAGAGCGACCGGAAAGACATTCTGGAGCGCATGGAGAAGGCCGGCGTGACGGAGTGGAACGGCTGCCCCATCGAGGATTTCGTCGTGGTGGAGAACAACCAGGATGCAATCTATAATAAGTACCTGAAGCCGCTGGGGTACTGAGATGGGAATTCCGTTCGAGAGAGTCTACAGGTCAAAGCGGGATGGAGACCCGCACTGGTCCATCGTCATGGGCTTGACGCCACTGCCCGGCAGGAAGGGCGTGTGGATGTGGAGGGCGAGCGAGACTCACCCCGAGATCGCCCTTCGCGGGGAGGTGTTCGAGGGTGAGGACGGCAAACTCGTCCTCGTCGGTCCCGATGGACGCCACACGTTCGAGCCCCTCACGATCGAGACGTGGGAAGACATGCGCGATGACGTGGGAGGGTTCGAGGAAATCCGGAAGGCGATCAACACCGACACCTTCCTCCAGTCCTGGTATTGGGACGAATTCGCGCACGACGGGGCAGGCAATGAGATAGGCCAGGCCGAAGTGCTCGCCCGGCTGACAGAGCGCGAACGTCCCGACGAGCGCGCCGAATCGTGACCCGCACGCTGATCGTCATCGTTCCTTCCACGCGCGTCCCGGCGTCGGAGTTTGTGACCATCCTGTCTGCCAACGGCATCGACACTATCAGCCTCGGCACGGGGACTGCGAAGGTACGGACAGCGCAGGGCCGTGAGAACAGGGTTGCGGGCGCGCTCGTAGCTGCTATCCTGTCGGCCGATCTGAGGCGTGCCAGAGCGCACGCGAAGCTGTGCGGTGTGCATCTCTCGACCCTCGAAATAAACGGGTGCCCTTCAAGAGCAAACGTGGTATAGTCCCCCCATGGATGTTGGGAGTGATCGCTCCCATGGATAAGGAGATCGGACGATGGCAAACGAGACGTCCCAAGTCGCAGGTGTGGCCGAAGCCGTGAAGAAGGCGAAGGGGAAGCCGGCGAAGAAGCGCAGCAAGGCCAAGGCGAAGCCCCCGAAGGCGACCAAGGCGCGGAAGAAGAAGGGCGCCACCCCCAGGAAGAAGGCCCCGAAGATGACCTCCGAGAAGACAGCCCCGACGAGCGGGCAGAGCGGGCCGCCCATAGAGCTTTCCGTGGAGGGCCTCAACACGAAAGAGGCCAAGATCTTCTCCGCGCTCAATGGCTCGGGCTCCGGCGTTCGGACGATCATGACGATCACCGAATTGGCGGCGGAGTGCTTCAAGTCGCGCGGGAAGAAGCAGGCCAACTCGTGGACGCGGAATTCGCTTCGGCGCCTCGTGCAGTCTGGCCTCGTGGAGAAGGTGGAGCGCGGCAAGTACCGCGTGTCGGACGCCGGCCGGAAGAAGCTGGCCCGCGCCGCGTAGTCCCACGTGTTGGACTACGACTTCATCACGCGGGCGGACGACCTCGACCGCATCGCGCAGGACGTCCTACAGGCGGACGTCGTAGGGCTCGATATCGAGACGACGGCCCTGGACCCGCGCTTCGGTGACATACGTTTAGTCCAGTTGATCGTGCCTGGCGTGGAGAACGACAGCCGGGGACGCATCTACGTCATCGACCTCTTCCAGACCAAGACGCTCGGCCCGGTCCTTGCGGCCATGCGGGAGACGAGCGCAATCTTCGTCATCCACAACGCGAAATTCGAGCAGAAGTGGATGTGGTGGAAATTCCGCTTCCGCATGTGGCCGGTGTTCTGCACCTTCCGGGCGTCGGCCATGACGTACAATGGGAAGAAGGGGATCAAGCACGACCTGGACTCCGTGATCATCCGCGAGTTGGGGGAGCACCCGGTCAACACCGGGCAGGGAGCCTCTGACTGGTCGAAACCCAACCTCACGCAGGAGCAGAAAGACTACGCGGCCGAGGACGTGCTGCGGCTGCTCCGCCTCCGTGTCGCCTTGAAGGGCAAGTTGACCGAGTACGGCTTGCTCACAACGGCCCTCGTGGAGTTTGGCGTGGTGTTCGCGGAGGGCCGGACCGAGTTGAACGGCTTCGCGCTCAATCAGGAGAAGTGGAAGGCGCTGGCCGAGACGAACATAGAGGCCCGCACACGTGCGCGGGAGGAGCTACTCTACGAGCTACCTCACCCCAAGGATCAACTCGCCCTGCCCGGGTTCGGCGGACAGTGGAACGTGGACTCTCCACAGCAGATGCTCGCCTCCCTGCAACGGCTCGGCCTCAAGATCGAGAACACGCCCGAGATCGTGCTGGCGCAGCACGCGGGCAAGTACCCCCTCGTGAAGAAGGTGCTGGACTACCGGCACATCGCCCAGCGCGTCAAGACGTTCGGAATGACGTTCCTGCGGCACATCGACGCGGACGGGCGCATCCACCCCGAGTATTTCGGGCTGCTCGTCACAGGGCGCTACAGCGCCAACAAGAGCATGCAGCAGATACCCCGGGGCGCGGAATTCCGGGACTGTTTCGAGCCCCTGGAGGGGAGGCGCCTGGTAGGTGCGGACTACTCCGGGATCGAGATGCGCCTGTGCGCGGAAATCTCCGGGGACAAGGCGCTCACGCTGGTCTTCGTGAACGGGGAGGACGCGCACCGGGCGACGGCTGCGGTCATCATGGATATCGACCCATCGCAGGTGTCGAAAGGCGACCGCCAGAACGCCAAGCCCGTCAACTTCGGGTTCATCTACGGCATGATGCCCGACAAACTCATCCTCTACGCCATGAGCAACTACGGCGTGACCCTGACCCCACACCAAGCGAAGACCTATCGGAAGCGCTATTTCGAGCGCTACGAGGGAATCGGCCACTGGCACAAGAGGGTGCTTCGGGACGGGCAGCGGAACGGCTTCTCCAGGACTCTCTGCGGGCGTATCCGCTACCTGGACCCGAACGAGGCGTTCAACGAATTCTACAACACCCCTGTCCAGGGTTCCGGGGCGGACGCTCTGAAGACCTCGCTGGCCATCGTGCAGGACGCACTGGACGCGCGGTACGGCATCACCCCAGCCGAGACACCGGATGGCCCGGTCCAGATCGTCCACCACGTGCACGACGAGATCATCCTGGAGGCGGACGACGACCACGAGATGGTGGCGGACACGGAGCGGTTGCTCCACGACGGGATGAAGGAAGGCATGGAGAAATTCGTCAAGACCGTGCCTGTTGTGGTAGACCCGTCCAACGGGCGATCGTGGGCTGAGATACATTGAGTTTGCCATTGACTATCCCCCGCCTTGCTGGTAGTGTGGCGGCTCTGGGAGGGGAACCATGCCAGAGTTGATAGCGCCGCAGTACGTCATCCTGGAGTGCCCAGACAACGCCGCCCTCAGTATCGAGCGCGCGGCCCGGACCTGCTACAAGAGCGAGGACAAGATCACGGAGGGGTCGGCCGAGAAGCTGACCAAGGGCCTCATCGAACGCGGCCACCACGCGATGGTCGAATTCGGCGGATGGATCGTGGTCAAATTCTTCTCCAACCGGGGCTTCACGCACGAGTTGGTCCGGCACCGCATCGCCAGCTTCGCGCAGGAGAGCACCCGCTACTGCAACTACGGCAAGGGGAAGTTTGGCGGGGCGATCACGTGCATCGACCCTTCGGCTATGCTGGAGGCCAAGATCAAAGACCCGGAGAAGCGTGCCGAATACAAGGCACACCTCATCGAAACGTGGGCCATCTGCGAGGAGCGCTACATGGACCTCGTGGGTCGTGGCTGCCCGGCTGAGATCGCCCGCGAGGGGCTGCCCATCGGCGTGAAGGCCGAGATCGTGATCGGGGCGACCGTCCGGGAGTGGCGCCACATCTTCTCTCTTCGGTGCTCAAAGAAGGCCCATCCCCGCATGCGTGAATTGATGATCCCGCTCCGCGATGAGCTACGCGATCGGCTTCCGGTCGTGTTCGATGACCTCGGAGAGTAGATGGACCAGTACCCGCCGCCCCCTATCGAGCCCGGAGAGCCCTACCGCCGGGAGCACGACACTGTTGTCCTGAAGCCGCTGGAAGTGGTGGTCGTAGATGGTCGGCTGGACAAGGCGATCCGAAAACTCAAGAAAAAGATGTCCACCGAGGGCGTCCTGAAGGAATTGAAGCGGCGCCGCCGGGCCACCAAGCCCAGCGATGCAAAGCGCCGGAAACGGATCGACGCAGCACGTAGACGGCGGAAGCGAGAGCGAGCCGCCGCGAAGAGGAAGGCATGAAAGGGAACGGCAGGAAGGGCAACGACAAGCGGACTCCCATCGACCATTGGGAGACCTTGAAGGTGCTCCACAGCGACTCCAAGCCGGTCGGCAGGGACGGCGACCTTGGGGTTGTGATCGAAGTCCAGCGGCCCGTGTTCGAGGGAGGCAGAACAGGGCGCTCCACGATGGGCGTGATCATCCGGCGCGGTGAGCGGATGCTGCGACTGTTCTGCCGCAACGGGGACACGCACGAAATCTCCGCGCTCCGGGACATGCTGGCGGACCTCCCGGACACGGTGCTGGACGAGTACGCCTCGGAGTACGACACGCTCCGGGCCGAGAACGACCCTCCCCCGCGCGAGAGGGGCGGTGGTGGTCGGGAACGAGGTTCCGGACCGCGCCCCGGTGAGGTGGGCGGGGGCCTGAGCCGGTTCTCCGGCGAATCCAAGCGGGACCGCAAGCGGCGGAAGCGCCAGGAGCGGGAGCAGGACCACGGATGAAAGAGCACGACCTCAAGACCTGGCCCAATGAGTTTTCCGCCGTCGCGGATGGCAGCAAGCGATTCGAGTGGCGGAGAGACGATGGGCGCGGGTTCGAGGTCGGGGACGTGCTCATCCTGCACGAGTGGGAGCCGACGCCCGGGAAGTACACCGGCCGCGTGCTTCGGGCCACGGTGACGTACCTGCTCCGGGGGCCAGCCTTCGATGCGCCGAGCGGCTACGTGATCATGTCCATCCTGCCCGACCCTCTGGGGGAGCCGTGGAACGTGTGACGCTGGACGTCTCCCCCGAGGAAGCGGCCCGACTCATAGCGGAGCTACGGGAGCGAGTGGAGAAGGCCGAGCGCCGCGCCGACCGCTGCAAAGAGTTGGCTGAATCCTCGCTCGCCATCGTGCGCCGATACCAGGACGAGCGAGAGAGTTTTCTCGCCCGCGTAGAGGCCGCGCTGCTCGGAATCGCCTCCACCTCCCAGGACTGACATGCACCTACACTATCCGACAAAAATGCACGGGGGCCAACGTTTGCTCTTGACAGCCCCCGCCGGGGTGTGCCATGCTGGTCTCATCGGGTCGCGGATGGGTTCCGCGAAGGAAGGAAAGGCCATGACGACCAAGGCGCAACTCAAGAAGCTGGACGACGCAGTGCTCACGGGCATGCAGGCGCACGACTGCCACGGCGCGGTGAAGTGGATTCGCTACGCCGCGAACGAGACCGTCACGGGCGAACGATTCGGACGCACGCCTTACTCGGAGGCGCAGGTGCGCGGCTCCCTGAAGCGCCTGGAGAAGGCCGACAAGGTGGAGAACCACGGTTGGTCCAAGGCGCGCTGGCGCGTCATCACCGACGAGATGCGCGCGAAGCGAGAGGCAGCCCGGCAGGAGCGCGCCCGGTGGAACGCAGAGGCGGCGGCGATCCAGAAGGCGCTCGGCCTCGGTATGGGCGGCTTCGATGCGGACGGCGACCCGGACGGCGACGAGCACGTGACGCCGACCAAGCACGGCGGGTTGGAATTGTCCCCCCGCGCGGTGGCGGCGCTGGCCGAGATCCTCAACGTCAACGTGAGCAACTAAGGGGGCGAGTCATGGCATACGAGGCAGAAGGCGAGCGCGTGTGGAACGTGGAGCGACAGGCGGACGGATGGCCGAAGGGCATGAGCGACGAGAACAAGGCCCGGCTCACGGCGGCGGTCCAGCGCGTCCTGGAGGCGAACCCGGACGGTCTCTCGACCATGCAGATCTACGAGACGATCAAGCGCGGTGACAAGGACGGGCGCAAGGCGTTCGTGAGCCCCCTGTGGTCGTGGCTGCTCTGCGCGACCGAGCGCGCCTGTCGTGAAGTGAACGGCACCCTGCAAGTGTGGGTCGTTCGACCGAATGCGTACTAGATCGGGCACGTCTGCCCGAAGGATAGGAGAGAGGACATGCCGAGAGTCAACACAGTGAACAAGGCGCGGAAGGCGCAGGGGACGTGCGGACGGTGCGGGGCCGAGATCAACGTGGGCGACGGCTACCGCTGGATCAAATTCCGGCACGGCGGCAAGCGCATCCGGTGTCTCGCCTCGGAGTGCAGGTTCCGCGCGTCGGACCTCACGCAGTCCAAGATGAGCGGCGTCTACTCCGCGCAGGAGAACGCCGAGGACAGCATCGGGGACTGCGAGTCGATCGCAGACCTGAAGGCGCTGGCCGAGGAGACGGCCGAGTCGGTCCGAGAGGTGGCGCAGGAGTACCAGGACAGCGCCGACGCCATCCACGAGCACTTCGATACGAGCGACACCGCCGACGAGTGCGAGGAGAAGGCCCAAGAGTTGGAGGGGTGGGCCGACGAGATCGAGAACGCCCTGGACGAATTCGGGGACGAATTCGAGCCGACCCAGGTGGACGACCCCGAGTGTCCCGAGTGCGGTGGCCCGATGACCGAGCGCGAAGGCGACGACGGGACGTGGGACTGCAACGACGCGGAGTGCGGCAAGCGCGGCATCACGTTCGAGAACGACCGCGACGACGAGGGACGGACCGAGGACGAGTACCTGGACGCGGCCCGCGAAGCCCTGGAGAGCGTCATCTCCGAGTGCCCCGTCTAGCCCCTTCTCCCGCGCGCCCGAGCGACCCCTTCTCCCGAGCCCCCTGACAGCCCCTCAGAGCCCCGAAGCCCACGGCGGCCCCCAGGTGCCTCCCGAGCCCTACGCGCCCTCAGAGGCCCCTCAGAGCCCCGGGACGGTGCCTCTGGCTGGCCACGCCTGCCAGGTTGCTCTATGATGGTCAAGATGGGTAGGAAACGATCCAACGGGAAGCCCCCCGGCCGGAGCACCCGGTTCAAGAAGCTGAGAGCCCTCACCTGCTACCAAGAGGTCTACGAGCGCATCTGCGCGGGCTGGCCGCTGGCGCAGGTGGCGCGCTTCATCCAAGAGGAGCGCCGCGAGTACACCACAATCTCCCGCCACGGGCTCGAACAGCAGTTGGCCGACTTCCGGAAGCAGATGCCTCCGGGCGATCTGGTCCAGAAGCGGTTTCCGGATGTGTTCGACAAGGCCAAGGAAGCGGTGGAGCACGGCATTGACGAGCTAGCTGAGTTGGAAGAGTTGTACCGAATCCAGATGCACCGCATCGGCGTGGACTTCGCCACGGAGAAGGGGATCGGAAAACTCATGCCGTCGATGACGGCCGAAATTCGGGAGGCTCGGAACCTGCTCAAGGACATGGCCGAGTTGAAGATGGAGATGGGTGTGCTCGGTCGAGCGCCCAAGGGCGTGGACGTGAGCGTAGGTGTCGAGGTGGAGGCCACGCTGTCCGAGGACATGATGGCCCGGTTCGGGGACGGCGCGGTCAAGGAAGTGCTCCAAGACCCCGAGTCACGCCGGAAGGTCATGGGGGTGGTGGAGCGGTTCCTGAAGCTACCGGCGGCCTCCGAGGAAGTCCACTAGGCCCGAGATGATCGAATACGAGAACGGCCACTGGCGGTCAGTACGGACGCCGAAGGAGAGCACCGGGCTTCTGGAGAAAGACCTGGAGACGCTCTCCCCGGCCGAGCGCGAGACGATCGAATTGATCGTGGCCGAGCTATCGGACCCCTCGGCATCGGCCGGGCTCCTCACGACGATCGGGAACCTGGAATGGATTCGGACTCCGGTGGACATGGAGACGTTCTGCATGGACCCCCACTACCTTGGGAACACATGCGACAACCTGTACCCGAAGCTGATGGAAGACCTCACGACCCTCTTCGATGAGGGGTACCGAGAGGCAGTTTTCACGGGGGCCATCGGTTGGGGAAAGACGTTCGCCGCGTCCATCGGTATCTGCCGGCTGCTCTACATCCTGTCGTGCATGAGAGACCCGCACCGCTCCTTCGGCATCGCGGCCAACTCGAACATCTCTATCGTCTGTCTCTCCGTGAACGAGATCCTGGCCACCAAGGTCGCCTACGAGAACATCGCGACCAAGATCGAAGCCAGCCCGTATTTCCAGGAAAACTTCCCATTCGAGAAGACCAAGAAAGAGCTACGGTTCCCCCGCAAGGTGTGGGTGGCGGCGCGGGCCTCGAACGACGGCTCCGTCCTCGGTCTCAACGTGATCGGCGGGCTCCTGGACGAGACCAACTTCATGCCCAAGGCCAGCAAGGGGCAAGACCCTCGGTTCAACCTTCAGGATCGCGCCGAGGTGCTCTACAACGCCATGCAGCGCCGGATGAAGTCCAGGTTCGAGCGCAAGGGGAGGCTGCCGGGCATCCTGTTCGTCGTCTCATCGAAGCAGACCAACGACGATTTCACGGCCAAGCGGATCAAGGAATCGACGCTCGACCCCACGGTGTTCGTCCGGGACTACGCCCTGTGGGACGTCAAGCCGGACATCTACTACTCCGGCGACTGGTTCCATGTCGTGGTTGGGAACGAGCAAGCTCCTAGCCGGATCATCGAGTCGGATGAAGACCTGGACGAGGTGAAGGTCACGCTCCCAGAGGACTGCGTGGTCATCGAAGTGCCGGAGGACTTCCGGGGCGATTTCGAGAACGACCTGGAGGGAGCCATCCGAGACCTGGCAGGGGTGGCCACGGTGTCGGTGAGCCCGTACATCCAACGGCGCACCAAGATCATCGACGCCATCCGCCCGGACATGCGGCACCCATTCAGCGTGGAGATTTACGACCCCTCGCAGCCGGGCAGGTTCTACTGGCACAAGATGTTGCGACCGGCGGCCGACGCCGAGGGAGGAAACAGGCCGATCCTGAGCCCCTACGCTCCACGACACATCCACATCGACCCTTCCATGACCGGGGACTCGACCGGCTTTGCCATGGGTCACATCTCGGGCTGGAGGGAGGTGGTGCGCCGCGACGACGATGGGAACAAGTACCCTGAGCGTGCTCCGGAAGTTACTTTCGACCTGCTCCTGAAGATCGTCCCGCCCATCGGCGGGGAGATCATCCTGGGAGACGTCCGCAAGCTCGTCTACCAGCTATCGAAGCACGGGTACATGATCACCTGCGTCTCCATCGACTCGTGGAATTCGGCCGACGCGATCCAGAAGTTGAACCAGCGCGGGTTCAACGCCATCCAACTGTCAGTGGACCGCACGATGGGTCCATACGACCTGCTCAAGACCGGGCTCTACGAGGATCGGGTGTACTACTACGAGTACGAGCCTTTCCTTCAGGAGCTACGCGAGCTAGAGCACGATCGCGTGAAGCGGAAGGTAGACCACCCCCTTCGGGGCTCCAAGGATGTGGCGGACGCGGCGGCTGGCGTCATGTGGACGCTCACTGAAAACTCATCGGCCCTCCCCCTGGCTATCCTCCGCAGCATGCCCGATCACGGGGATGCGTGGATGCTAGAGCACCAGCAAGCGGCGCTGGCTCGGAGCTACGGGAGCGAGGACGTATCGGATATGTCCGAAGACCTTACGGCTTTGCCTCCATTTCTGGTAGGCTCTGGAAGCGGCTGGGGAGACTGATCGGTTTCCACGGTCGGTCGCACGTGGTATTAGAACAGCATGGACAGCGCACTCAAAGAGCAACTCACAGAGGTCTTCGGAGGCGACATGAACGTCGCGCCCGGGGGCACGGGGGCGGTGCTCACGCGCCCGTCCAAGCTGTCCTTGGAGGTGGCACAGCAAGCCGTCCGGTCCATGCCAATCGACGGCTTGTACCGGGACGTTGGAGCGGTGGCAGCGCGGGTCTTGGCGGATGAATTGGAGAGCCGATCTCTCCGGCCGGCGGACTACGCTAACCTCCCCGATCTTCCGAAGGTGGTGGCGAAGAGGATCGTCGGCTACCTTCTGAGGTCTGAGGAGTTTGCTCGGTCGTTCTCCGAGCACCTGGCCGCGAGGGGATAGTGGGCGCCGTACAGAACGTCATCGACCGCCTCCGTGGCGCGTTCATTGCCGACAAGGAACGAGGGGGACAGCTACTCGCCAAGGGCAGCACATCCCCAACCTATCCGGACTCCGGGTACGACCTGCTTCAAGCCTACGGGTACGACGCTCTGTCGGACTACCTTCGGTTGGAGCACGATCTCCTGTCCCGCTACGTGGACTACGAGGAGATGGACGACTACCCGGAAATAGCTTCTGCGATTGACATCTACGCCGACGACGCCTCGCAGCCGGACACTCAGCTACAGCGGACGGTCTGGGTATCGAGCCCGGACAAGACCCTTCAGGGCGTCCTGGACGACCTGTTCCACAAGCGCCTGCGCCTGGACGAGGAGATCTGGGAGATTGTCCGATCGCTGGTGAAGTACGGCAACGACTACGAGGAGCTACTGGTCAATCAGGACGGCGTGGTCGGCCTGAATTTCCTTCCGGCGCCGACCGTGCGCCGGGTGGAAGGCCCGCGTGGCGAGTTGTACGGGTTCGTCCAGGACTTCAAGGGACGATTCGGCTACTCCCCACAGGAATTCCAGAAGATCCTGGCCCAGCGGACAGACGCCATCCGCCAGGCCATGCAGCCCGGCTCGGCCCGGCCCCCTGGGAACATCCTCCAGCGTGTCTCCGCCTTGGAGCCCTGGGAGGTGGCCCACTTCCGGCTGCGTGGGAAGCATCGCCGGAGCGTGTACGGCTACTCCGTCCTCGAACCAGCGCGATGGATATGGAAGCGGCTCATGCTCCTGGAAGATGCCGCGATGATCTACCGTCTCCAGCGCGCCCCGGAGCGCTACGCCTTCTACGTGGATGTGGGCGACCTGCCTCCGGCCGAAGCGTTGGCGTTCGTCAACAAGATCCGGCAGCAGCACAAGAAGAAGCGGTTCGTCAACCCTTCCACTGGAAAACTCGATCTGAAATTCGAGCCCCTCTCCCAGGACGACGACTTCTGGGTTCCCGTCCGCAAGGGCGTGGAGGGGACTCGGATCGAAGTGCTCGGCGGCCCGTCCTGGCAGCACATGGAGGACGTAGAGTATTTCCAGACCAAGTTGTTTACCGCAGTGAAGGTGCCCAAGGCGTACCTCGCTCAAGACGAGAACACGGCACGGGCGGTTCTATCCAGCGAGGACGTCCGATTCGCTCGCTCGGTCCTCCGTGTCCAGCGTGAGGTCCGGAACGGTCTCCGCAAGGTAGCGCGCACGCACCTGGCAGCGCTCAACATCGACCCCTACGCGAACGAGTACACCATCCACATGACCGTGCCTTCGGCCATATTCGAGTTGGCCCAACTGGAGGTGCGGAACGCGAGAGCCGACCTGGCTGCTCGAATGAAAGAGCACGTCTCGCTTCGGTGGGTGCTGGAGAACGTCTACCTGCTCTCGGATGAGGATATCAAGATCATCATTCAGGAGCGGTCGGAGGACGTCATCCGGGAGGGGAAAGCTCAGGCCGAGGTCGAGAAGATGAGCGCCCAGGCACAGGCGGACGTGGAACAGGCGTCGGCTGCGGCCCAAGGTGGCGGCGGCATGGAGTCGCTCGGGCCTCCGTCTGGCATGAAGATCCTCGAACGGAAGCTGGCTGCCTTGCCCCGGCAGTTGCGGGGAGCCATCACAGAGCGAGAGCTTCTGAGTGGGAGCCGCGAGGCTGAGAAGAGGGCCGAAGGGAAGCTGGACAGCATCATGCGATCCAACGATGCCAACACCCGCCGTCTGAGGGAAAGCGTGGCCCTACTCCGAGAGGTCGTGGCGGCGGGCCGGGGGCGGTAGTGCTGACTTTCGTTTGACAGAGGGTTTGTGGAGCAGCTAGTGTCGGCCAAGATGATCGAGAGTCAAAACAAACTCCTCCCAGGCGCCGAGTTGAGGCGGCTGCGTATGGGGAGCTACGAGGCTCGGATCGAAGAGATGAGCAGGGTCGTCCACGCGAGCCTTGGTGATGAGCCGTTCGAGATCGTGGCGACACAGGACAGCGGGGCCGTCGTGTACGCAGACGGCCGGTTCCTTCGGCTGGAATTGACCGAGGACGGTCCGTCGCTCACAGACCTCGACGTGGAGACTTTCGACGCGGCCAGTCTGTACGCTTTCATGGAGCGCGAGGCTGGTGTAGTGGCCGATCTCTTTCTCCGTGGCTCCGTGAAGTCGGCGGTAGCGCGGTTGGAGAACCTGGTTCCGGCAGTCCCGCTCCCGAGCGGGGCCACCGCGAAGATCGAAGCCTTGATTGCTGCTCCGCGACCGTGGAGACGACTGTTCGAGGCTCGCAGAGACTACATCGTCGGCTTCATCGGAGAGGACGCAGAGGCCCTGGAAGAGGGTCGGTTGCGCCCCAACTTCGGTAAGTTGTATGATGGGTCGATCGAAGAAGGCAAACTCGACAACTACGAGGATCGGGTATCAGAAGGTCTGGGGATCGTGCTTGACAGGTTGGGACAGATTCGGGACGAGGTTGGGTCTGCGCTCGCGTCAGCGACCGACGCGCTCTCCGAGTCCACAGAGCCTATCGCAGCGCTGTTCTCCCGGTTCGCGGATGATCTGTACGCCGATCTTTTCGCCCTCCACGAGTCGGCTTCCCACGCAACAGAAGCAGTAGACGATATCGGGACTCGTGGTAAACTCTGCGACACGCTTGCCGAAGGGCTGTACGATCGTGAGGTCGCCAGCCGCTTCGTCGTCGTGGTGGCCGACAAAATGGTCGAGGCCAGCTAGGGAGGAATGAAAATGGGTCTGCTACTGAGACACCCGGTTGTGATCACTTCCTTGGAGGAAGACTTCCGGCGCATTGGCCTCATCAAGACCGAAGAGGCCCGCGACGAGGGAGACGACCTGCAAGAGCACCTCATGGAGTCCACCGAGGACTTCGATGCCGAGGACGAGCCCGAAGAGGGTGAGGACGAGGCCACCGAGGATGCGGACGAGGACGACGAGGCCATGGCCGAAGCCGTCGCCTTCCACGAGGACGCCATGTCCATGTGGCAGGAGTTTGGCGAGTCTGGCGTCGAGACTCTGTTCATGGACGAGGAGTCCATGGCCGAGTTGGAGTCCATGGGCGAGTCCATCACCGAGCTTCCCCTCGCGGTCGTCGGCGCCTCCATCGAGGAGTACGGCGACGAGTACGAGGGCGAAGAGGTCCACGAGGACGACGAGGCCGAGGACGACGAGGAAGAGGGCGAGGAGTACGGCGAAGACGACGAGCCGGCCAATCCCTTTGCCTCCGTTGCAGAGGCCATGAGCGCGATCGAGTCCATCCTGGACGAGGACGCGCAGCCGACCGACTCGCTGGAGGAAGCGACTCCGGCGTTCGCCAACCTGGCTCTCATCTCGGAGAAGCTGTACGGCTTCTTTGCCGAGACGGCCGAGATCCAGGAAGACGCGGAGTACGCGGAGATTGCCGAGGCGTACAAGCAGATCGCACACTACTCGGCGGCGATCGTGGACACCCTCCAGAAGGAGAGCCCGGACACGATCAACTTCGATGCCCTGACCGAGACCTTCCAGGACTACCTCGGGACGGTCCTGCAAGGGCTGGAGACCTACGCCATTCTGCGCGAGGCCGACGAGAGCGGCGACGAGGACGGCGAGACGGACGAGGGCGAGGAGCAGGACGAGGGCGACGAGGGAAACGAATAGACCGGCGGCGCCCCTTGCCGCCCAAGAAAGGCGGCTCTTGGCGGCGGCGTCGGACGGCGTATTCCTCGGGTAGACGGGAGGAGATCGGTATGGAAAAGAGCCCGGTGAAACGGAAGACACGGAAGGTCGGACCATCCGGCGCCGTGCTCGACCGCCCCGGGTTCGGTGGCGTGCTCGACACCATCGTCGGGCGAACGCCGTTCCGGTCCAGCTTCCGATGGAAGAGGTCGTGATGGGCGCGCAGACTACCCCGGCCCCTGAGAACCAGTTGATCGATGAGCAGGTTCATCACTGCAAGCTCACACTGGTCGAGGGGGAAGGCGAGAAGAAGGGTCGCGTGTACGCACGCGGCGAATTCGGCCACGCGGCCAAGCCGACCGCGAACGGCCGCTTCTACCGGCACAACATCTGGGAGAGCAACATCGCCCGCCTGCGGCCCAACCTGGAGTCGAGGAAGGTTCTGGGCGAGTTGGACCATCCGACTGACGGGCGGACGGCCCTCCAGCGTGCCTCCCACGTCATCACCGATCTTCGCCTGGAAGGCGATCAGGTGTTGGGCGAGGCGGAGATCCTGGACACGGCCAAGGGGCGTGACCTGAAGGCCATCCTCGCAGCGGGCGTCCCGGTGGGCATCTCGTCGCGCGGTTTCGGAAGCACCAAGCCGAACAGCGAAGGTGTGGAGGAAGTCCAAGAGGACTACAAACTCGTCACCTTCGATTTCGTCGCGGAGCCGGCGGACCCAACGGCCTACCCGGAAGCGGTGTTCGAGAACGCCGAGCAGGGTGTGGCCATGATGTTCGAGGGCGTGGCTTTCGAGACGGCCGAGGCGGAACCAGCTTCCGAGCCCGAGCCCGAGCCCGAACCCGAAGGTGATGAGCCGTCCGAAGGGGAGGAAGAGGCCGACGAGAGCGTGGCTCCGAACGTCGGCTCTGCCCCGCCCGGAGAAGCGGAGATGGCCCAGCGCTTCGCGGAGCGCGTCATTGCCGATGCGGAAGGCAACTCGGTCGATGTGGAGGCGCTCCGTCAGGAGTTTGCGGATCAGATCGTGTCCCGCATCGCGGCCCTCCGTGCCGACGTGGAGAAGCAGGTCCGGGCTGAGATGGCATCGGACCCGGCTGTCGCGGGCGCGCGGGCTGCTTTGGAGCAGGTACAGCGTGCCTTACTCCCCTTCGCCCTGACAGAGGATGCCAACGCGCTCATCGCGGAGCGCGACGACGAAATCCGCGTCCTGCGGTCCCAACTGGCCGAGGCCGAGCAGACCATCGAACAGCACGAGACGCTGATCGAAACGCTGGCGGAGGCGGCCAAGGAAGCCGGCTACAAGTACCACCTGGAGTGCCTGCTTCACGAGGACGACGCGGACATCGAACGCCTGAGAGCGATCGTCGGGGACGTCTCGCAGTACGACAGCCCGGATGCGCTCCGCGAGCGGGTCGAGGAAGCCTACGGAGAGATGCAAGCGTTCCGTCTGGAAGAGGAGCGCGTGCAACAACAGCGCACGGCGGAATCCGATCGTCTGCGCGGCAAGAACCGCGAGTTGGCCGAGGGCCTGGAGAAGGCGCTCGTGGCCAATCGTGACCTCGCTCTCCAGGTGTACGCATCCGAGAGGTTGCAAACTCACCCACAAGGTGCGAAGATCCTCCGCATGCTCAAGCGATCTGGAATCCAGTCGCGCGAGCAAGTGGACGCGATGATCGAGGACTTCCGAGAGCCAGAACGTGACGCAGAAGACCTGGAAGCGGTTCGAGCCAGGGTTCGCGCACGGCTGCATGGCGGGCGGGAGTACCTGGAAGAGGACGTTCAACCCGCACGCGGCCGGGGGGCCGGGGCGGGCAACTACAACGGGCTCGGAGCATCCCTGGCGGAGCTAAAGCACCTCTCTGGGATGGACTGAAAAGGATTCTGGCGGGCGACGACGATCCGCCGTGGTAGGAGAAACTAAGGAGGCAAGCCGTGGAAGCTCGACAGATGCTTCAGGAAGAGGGTCGTCGAACGATCGCCGACCAGAGCTATGTCGGGGCTCTCATTCGGAAGTGGGGAGACTTCCTGGAGGGCCTGGCAGACCATTCCGAGCAGGACAGGTACATCCTCGGGTGCACCGCCATGCTCATGGAGAACGAGTCCCTGTGGCTCCAGTCCCTCACGGAGGAGACTCGGACCGTCAACGTCGGCTCGTTCACCAAGTTCATTTTCCCCGTTCTGCGTCGAGTTTTCCCCAACTTGATCGCGAACGAGATCGTCTCGGTCCAGCCGATGACGGCGCCCATCGGCGCGGTCTTCTTCCTGGACTACGTGTACGGCTCGACCAAGGGCGGGACGACCGAGGGCGCGGTGTTCCCCCGCGACTTCGATCGGGACTACTCCTCGGAGTACGTCAACGGGGAGCCCCTCGTCACGGGCGATGGCGTCAACTTCGGTGGCGTCGGCACCCCGCTCGACGCCGTGATGGCGTGGACCCCGGTTCGGCCGCTCGACGCGCAGCGCGGCTTCTCGGTCATCGTGCAGGAGATCGACGCGGCGACGGGCGAGCCCGTGGCTGGCCAGATCATGACCGACGATGGAGCGGGCGGCTTCACAGGCGGTGCGGCTGGCTCGATCAACTACTCGAACGGCTCGATCACCGGGCTCCTGTTCACCGCCGCGCCGGCCCTGGGGAACCAGGTCAAGGCGTACTACTACTTCGACGGCGAGTTGAACACCAAGGTTCCCGAGGTGAAGCTCGACGTCAAGAAAGCTCCCGTGGAAGCCGTTCCGCGCCGGCTCAAGGCTCTGTGGTCCTCCGAGGCCGCCGAAGACCTCCGGGCGTTCCACGGCCTCGACGCCGAGACCGAGATCGTGTCGATCATCGCGCAGGAGATCGCGCTGGAGATCGACCGTGAGATCATCCAAGACCTGTTCCTGTCCTCGACGGGCACGACGGCCACGTTCGACCGCATCCCGCCCGGTGGCATCGCGGAGATCGACCACCTGCGGGCCATGCTGACGCAGATCAGCACGGTCTCGAACCTCATCCACAAGAAGACGCTCCGTGCGCCGGCCAACTGGATCGTCACGAGCCCCGAGATTTCGGCGCTCCTGACGCAGTTGACCACCCACGGCGACTTCAAGCCCATCTGGTCCGGGGACATGAACCCCAACAGCCCGATGGACACGATGAGGCCGCGCACGGCTCATGGGCAATTCTCGATCTACAAGACCGGGACGCTCATGAACAAGTGGGTCGTCTACGAAGACCCCTTCTTCACGACCAACAAGATGATGATCGGTCTGAAGGGCGGGAGCTTCCTGGAGTCCGGCTACTGCTGGGCGCCCTACGTGCCCCTCCAGGTCACGCCGACCTTCCTCGACCCGAGCGACTTCAGCTTCCGCAAGGGCCTCCGGACCCGCTACGCGAAGAAGCTGCTTCGCCCGGACTTCTACGGCCAGATGACGGTCACGAACCTGTAGCCGTCGCTGCGTCGTCCCCCTTCGATTTCACACCCATACGCTCGTAGTCCCTCCAGCGGACAGGCTTGCTCTGCCCACGTCTCTCAGAGTAGGATGGGCCAGATCGCACTCACGGTGAGGCTGCGACCACTGGTCGCATGGTAGGGTACAGACGATGGCGAAGACGAACGCGGACGATGTGTTGGCCGACCTCAAGAGCGTCGGCGCTGTGGGCGGTCCCACAAAAACTCCAGACATTTCGGAGTCGGTGGTCACGGAGGTCGAAATCGAACAGGGGCCTCCGAGCGTTTCCGTGCGCGACCTCCGAGGTGGCCGGGCTGTCGAGGCCATCGACGCCGCCTTGGAGGGCATTGACGAGGCGGTGAGAGGGTTGGAGGCTACGAGAGAGGCCCTCGTGTACCTCCGAAGGGTCTGGGAGCCGGTCGATTCGGCCGAGGAGCCCCTGGACGTGCCCGTGGAGACGCCTGAGACGGTCCTGAGCGGGCCGGAGCCTCCGGAAGCGCCTTCCACCTCCCAGACGTCTGCGGAGCCCTCAGAGGGCTCCCAGGAGCCAAGAGAGGTCACACCAGAAGAAATCGCCCGCGTCCGCGAGTTGGCTCGGAGGAAGATCCTCGGAGAGGACATGACTCCGGAGCAGCGGGCAGCGGCCGAGGAAGAGGACAGCGCCCCGTTCGTGGGGCAGGTGCGGGCACTCCCTCCGGGGCAGGAGCCCGAAGAAATCACGATCGGCACGGTCGGCACGATCAAGCCGAGTTTTCCAGCGGAGGGATGAGGATGGCACGTCGATTCAAGAAGAAGGCAAGTATCCCCGGAGCGCTGAGTCTCCCTGGTCTGCCCGGCCTCGGGAACGACACGATCGTAGAGGGCGACGAGTACGCCCGGTTCTGCCCGGCGGTCCTGGAAGAGGTCTTCGATGAGGCTCCGGCCAAGCCGGCGGCGAAGAAGCCGGCGGCGAAGAAGCCAGCGCCACCACCTCCCCCGCCCGAGCCCGAAGATGAGGAGCCCGAGGACGACGAGGACGACGAGGGTGAGCCCCCGAGCATGGACTGGCTCAAGTCCGAGTTGGTCGAGTACGCCGAAGGTCTCGGCCTCAACGTGGACGGCATGACCAAGGCCCAAATCCTGGAGGCCATCGAAGAGGAAGAGGGGTAGCGCCATGAAGTGCCCGAAGTGCGGCCACCCGGAAGCCTTGGTCGAGAGCAAGCCGAACGGCGACGTGCACGTCAAGTGCCCGAAGTGCGGCCTGGACGAGGTGCGTGACAGCAAGGGGCGAAAACTTCTCCTCGACACTGTAGGGAGCGGCGACGTCCTGCTATCCTGATCAGTGAGAGGTGAGCATGGCCCGTCCGCCCGGCAACAAGCTGATGAACCGGGACGAGTTGTATGAGTGGATTCTCAGACGACTCGGCGCCCCGTTCTGGGATATCGAGTTGTGTCAGCAGCACGTCAGGGACGCTGTGGAAATGGCCGTCCGCTGGTTCGCTGCGAAGAAGGGCGTCTCCAAGCTATTCACGATCCGGGTACAGCCAGCCGTGGTCGAGTACCAGCTTGACTCAGAGATCGACCGCGTGATCGACGTCGCCTACGAGACGCACAAGCTGGACCTCTCCCTCATCTTCTCGCCGTTCACGCTCTTGGAGGAGAAGATCCCCTACGACGTTTTCGCGTCGGGCGGCTCGGGCGGCCTCTACTCCAGCTACGTGCAGACCCTCCAGTACATCGAACAGGCGAAGCGGGTTCTGAGCGCGGAATTCGAGTGGACCGAGATCAACGACAAACTCTTCATCGCGCCGCCTCCGGTGGATGCCAGGAACCTCGTCGTCTGGGCCAAGATCAACTTCACGCAGATCGAAGAGTTGGAGGAGCGCGACCACGAGTTGGTCAAGCGCTACGCGCTCGCCAAGGCACAGATCGACCTTGCGTGGATTCGAGGCAAGTATGGCGAGTACCCGAGCGCGCAGGGCACGACGACCCTGAATTGGGACCGCCTGCTCGACACGGCTCAGACTGAGATCGAAAAGCTGGAAGAGGAGATCATGGGCGCTGGCTACCCCATGGGGTTCGTCACCGGCTGAATGGAGGTGCGAAGTGCCCATCACGAAGAAGTGCTCCGGCATCGTCAGTTGTGAGTTTGCCAAGCTCAGAAAGAGCGGCCCCCAGACTTGTGGCCCGTTCGCCCTGGACGGGCGCGATTCGGCCATGTTCGATCACTTCGCTCAGGAGCACGTAGAGGCCAGCGGGACAGACCTGCTTCTGTGGCACCAAGACCTCGAACACTCGCTCCGCGATCCGCTCTACGACGAGCCGATCGATCGGGAGTGGCTCGGCCCATTCAAATTCAAGGGGTGGGTGGAGTACATCGCTGGCTCTCCCATGATGCGCGAAGAGGGCATGACGGTCCGGTGGCAGGGCTCCATCTGGGTTGCCAGGAAGACCTTGGAGGACACCGGAACACCGGCCCCGCTGGAAGGCGACGTGATCCGCTATTGGGACAACAAATTCTTCACGGAGCACGGCGTCAACGCGGAAGAAGGTGTCGAGGGCGGGTACTACTTCGATGTGATCAACGTGGATGACGACGGCCACGTCCAGGATTCGGACCAATTCGTCGGCCTGACGATCACGGTCCTGCGCCGCACGGAGTTTACGCCTGAGCGGCGTCTCGACGGATAACGGACAAGGGTGAGGACATGGACATGGTGAGAGTAGGGCAGGCCATTGCGAGTGGCGTGTCCATCGTGTGCGCGACGTGCAAGCGGTATTGGGAGGGCCGAGAGAAGCAACTTCCAGAGCCGAAGTGCACTGCGGAGAGACCGTGTGGGTCGCCGCTCGCTTCGATGACGTTTCCGGAGTACGACGGTCCGATGACCGACTTCACCCGCTGGTGTTTCGTGTGCGGGGCGAAGGCCACCAAGGGCGTGAAGGTCCGGGAGGAGCCCCGCGTGGTCGGAATGTGCGACACTCACATCCCCTGGCTCGGGAAGGTGGAGCCGGTTGGCTTGAAGCTCAACGGGGAGAACCTGACCGATATCATCGACCGAGAGATGGGGAGGGTGGCGAAGGAGCGCTTCATCGGACCGGAGAAGAAATCTCTCTTCCAGGCCATCGCAGAGCACGAGGCCGGAATCGCTGACGAGGAGAGCCGGTGAAGCTGGAGGTCCAGACGACAGAATTCGAGCAGGCGTATGCCCTCGTGAGAGAGTGGCAGGCCAGGGCTCGGGCCGTTCGGCGCCAATTCCTCTTCAGGGCCGTCAGCAAGGCATACGACGATCTCCTCGGTCTCATCCCATCGGACAGGAAAGAGCTTCGCGGGTCGCTCCGGATGGACCGGATACGCGGGTTGCCTGATTCACTCGACGGCTACCTCATCCACTCGGTACCGAAGGGCCGGGGCATCTCCAAGGCCGAAGAGGAGTCCACCGTCATCTACGTGTCGGTGAAAGACAACCTCATGAAGGCCCCTCCGGAGTCGATGATCATTCTGGAGGACTACAGCCCGTGGACCATGGAAACTCTCCCCTACGCCCCTGACCCGAAGACCACGGACGTCATCTCCAGGCGAGTGAGCCCACGAGAGGTGGGGCGTGTCCGACGAATGCGGAAGCGCGACAAGCCGGAGTGGAAGCGTCGAGCAATAAAGGCCGGTGTCAAGGTGGCGGGCGCCGGCCTCGCGCCACGACCTCGTGGGATGGAGGCCATTCCAGACACCGCGTTCGAGTCGCTTCGGCTGGAATTTGGGCTCGGGGGAGAACCGGCGAAGCCACACTGGCGCAGAGCGATCCTCAAGTTGGCTTTGCGTGGTGGGGCTGGTATGATCGCCCGGAAACGAGAGTTTACAAGAGCGATGACCAACTTGTCTTTCAACGCTTGGGAGCGGTGGCCGAGACGAACCACGAAATTCGCCACCGTTGCGACGGCGAAGAAGTACGTCCCCTTCCAGAAGAAGCTGGGGCTCCGGGTGGGGAGACAATGAGGGGTCGGAAGCGGGCGCGCGAGGAGCGCCAACGCGCGAACCGTGTTCAAGAGGCGTTCGACAGCTACCTGGACCACACGTTGGGCAGGCTCACCGACCTCGGGGCGGACGAGCCCATGGCGATCGAAGCCATCTTCCAGACAGTGAAGTACCTCGGGGATGAGGGCGTCTTGCCGGTGTTCCCTGAAGGCAACGTGAGCTACCAGACGATGGGCCAGTGGCTCGTCGCTGCGGCCGACTTCGGGCTCGCTGACTTCATGGTGGAGGCCATCCAAGAATGACCCACGACCCGCAGACACCGACCGGCGACGTCGAGTCGCGAGAGGCAGGGACATCCCCAGCCGGAATCGTCGGACTGCGGAATTTCGACGCAGGTGTGGTGGAAACTCTCGGCGCCGAGGTCCACGAGGTGGACACTGGCAAGGGACCGCACTCCAACTACTACATCGGAACGAAAATCCTCCCCATAGAGCCGGCTCCTGGCCTACCTGGAGTGCCGGTCACATTCTCTCACCCGGAAGACATCTACGCCCGGTACAGGCAGCCTGTGATCGTCGTGCGGCGCGATGACATCTCGCCGGCCATGAACCGCTGGCACCCCGGGCACAAGTCCTGGAAGGCCCCGGCGCAGGAAGCGAACCCCGTCACCGTGACCATCTATCCGGGCACGTTTGGGGAGGTCCAGCTTCACGGGTATGACCGCTACGAGACAAAGGACACCGGGGTTCCGTTCGATATCACCTACTCGATTCAAATCTTCGCCAGGCACAGGGGCCGAGGCCCGCTCCCGAAGAAGGGGACGCCGACAGGCTTTGAGGACTCGCCGGGTTCCTACGCGGCGGGCTCTCCTCGGAACCAGGTCAACTCGGTCCTGGACTTCGTTCTGCGCCGCTACGCTCCCTACTGCCAGGTGTTCGTGGAGGACAGCCTTGGTGATCGGCGCAAGTATTCGGCCTTCATGGAAGCTGTTTCTCATTTGGATGAGGTTCCCGAAGTCACGGAGCGTGTGCTAGGATTCGCCGTAACGCTGCGGGTTGAAGCGGAGCTTGATCTGTCCGATCCTGTAGTGCAGCGGGCCGCGACGGGATTGACGATAAGGTCCGAAGTGCTGTAAAGGATGGTGGAATATGGCTAGCTATTTCAACAAAACTCGTGGTCCGGTCACAGTGTCTCTGAGGACCGGCGAATCAGCGCTCGTCGGCCCGAAGAAGGTGCTCACCGTGACGCCCGAGCAGGACCGATCGGCTAGCCTTCTCTCGCGGGTCCGCAAGGGCCTGCTCATCCCGCTCAAAGACAAGGCGCCCAAGGCAGCCCCGGAGCCCGCTCCGGAGCCAGCCCCCGCGCCCGAGCCTGTCCCCGCCGAGGAGCCGGCGGAAGTACCTTCCATGGAGTGGACGAAAAGCCGGCTGACGGAGCACGCCGAGTCTCAGGGCTTGGAGGTTCCGTCGAGTTGGACTAAGGTGGAGATCCTGGAGGCGATCACGGAGGCAGGCGAATGACGATCGCGATCATGAAAACTTCACGGCGCAACGGTCGCCAACAGAGGAGGGACTAGGCCATGGCCGAAATTCTGTCGCCAGGCGTGTTCATCGAGGAGGTGCCGAGCGCCGTCCAGGTCGTGCAGCCGGTCTCCACGTCGAACATGGGCATCGTCGGCGCGACCAAGCGAGGCCCCACGAACGAGGCAACGCTGGTCACGTCGTTCGCGCAATTCACGCGCATCTTCGGAGAGTTGATCTCCGATTCGCGTACCGGCCTCACCATGGCCGCGTACTTCGCCAACGGCGGGAGGCGGGCCTATGTGGTCCGCGTCATGCCAGGCGATGCTGTCGAGGCGGGGACGGATCAGTCCGGCGCACCTTCGGCCTACGACAAGGGCCAACTGACGAGCGCTCGGAGAGATTTCCAGTGCAACATCGGGGATGGTGTTACGGCTGCCGTCACGGAGTCGGTTCTCACCCCGACCGCGCTCATCACCGACCTCGTGGCGGAGCCCGGCGTGGCAGGAGTCACCTTCCGGTGGCGCTCTGACGACACGCCGGTCGTGGCCGAGGCTCTCTACGAGCGCGACGGCGTGACCGCCCTCGTGCAGGACACGGTGGGGCACCCGCTCCACCACTACGAGGGCCGCATCGTCACGTCGATCCCGAGCGATGGGGTGGACTCCGCGCTGCCGAGTGTCATGCCCGGTGGAACGATCACCCTGAATTGGGATCCGGACGGGGCGACCCCGACGACCCTCAACCTGACGCAGGTTGGCACGACCATGCGGGCGACCGGGACGTCCGGCGCCGGCACCACGGCCGAGCTTGACCTCATCACCGGCATCCTCGTCATCACCTTCGCAGGCGTCGAGGTTCCGGTGCTCGCAGGCGATGGCACGGCGATCACCCTCGACTTCACGCCGGGGACCGACGTGCGGTCAATCTCCGACGACGGCAGCGGAGCCATCCCGGACGTGGGGCCGATCCTCACGGCAGCCGGGTCGGTGGACTACGTGGGTGCCACGGCTGGCGACTACGCCTTCACCACGGCGGCCGGCTACGAGCCGGGGACGGACTGCCCGGTGCTCTGCGACTACGACGTCCAGGCGTGGGATCTCGACCCCATCTCGGTCGGCTCGTGGGCCAACGACATGCTCGTGGAGGTCATCGGCAACGACGACTACTACGACGTGACGACGGACACGTACTCCCGGTTCAACATCAACGTCCGGCTGCTCAACTCCTCGACTGGCCTCTACGACATCGTGGAGACCTACGAGGAGATCACCTTCACGGACACCACGTCGGCGCAGTATTTCCCCGACGTGATCAACGACCTCTCCGATCTGGTGAACGTCGTGGAGCCGGCCCTCAACGCCGAGGGACCACAGCACCTCAACGGGGAGGCTCGGAGCCTCATCGTCGCGGCCGGCGACGAGTTGGCCGGAAACCGGCAGATCACGACCACGCTGCTCGACGCGCCGGTCGTGCCGAGGACTTTCAGCCTGTCGTGGACCGACCCGACCGGGACCGCCTACACCATCACGGACGATGGTGCGGGCAATCTCATCGGGGACGTGGACGTCGCTGGCAACAACACCATCGACTACACGACCGGCGCCGTGGACGTGCTGCTCGGGTACGCCATCGACCAGGACCAACTGGTCCCGGCCGTCTACCGCTCGGTCTCCGAAGAGGACAGCCACCTCGACGGGTTCGCTGGCGGGTCGGACGGCACGTTCGATGCGACCAACTACGGGCGGAGCCAATTCACGGCGATCACCCTGGAGCCCAACTTCCAGGGGCTCTACGCGCTCAACAAGATCGAGGAGCTTATGCAGGTGATCATCCCCGACTTCGCCGGGGACATTCAGATCACCAAGGACATGCTCGACTACGTGGACAGCCGCGAGGTGCTGCCGTCCGGCGGCGACCGCTTCGCCATCCTCATGGTCCCGCAAGGCTCCAACGCGCAAGAGGCCGTGGACTTCCTCCGCATCGACGTCGGGCAATACTCCAAGTTTGCCGCGATGTACTGGCCGTGGGTCAAGATCGCGGACCCGCTCGCGGACAACCGGCCGGTGGTGTTCCCGCCGCTCGGGCACATCGCGGGCATCTACGCCCGGACGGACTCGACCCGCAACGTGGGCAAGGTGCCGGCGGGCACCGTGGACGGCGCTCTCAGCTTCCTCGTCGGCCTGGAGATCGACTCCATCAGCCAGGGGGAGCGCGACGTCGTGTACCCGGCGCGGATCAACCCGCTGGTAGCCGGTCCGCAGACCGGGCTGGCCGTGTGGGGCGCTCGGACCATCTCTCTCCAGAGCGAGTGGCGCTACATCAACGCGCGGCGCCTCTTCATGTTCGTGGAGAAGTCGGTCTACAACGCCACGCACTGGATCGTGTTCGAGAACAACGGTCCGGGCCTGTGGGCGAGGATCAAGGCCCAGATTCAGGGCTTCCTCACCAATCTCTTCAACGACGGCCTCTTCGCGGGGACGACGCCGGCACAGGCGTTTTTCGTCACCTGCGACGAGAGCAACAACGACCAGGCGTCCATCGACGCCGGCCAGGTGATCATCGACGTCGGGATCGCGCCGAACAAGCCCGCCGAGTTTGTCCGGTTCCGCTTCCAGCAGAAGACGCTGGACTCATAGGGAGGTAGGCCATGCAGGTCACATTCACGAACGCTTCTACGGAAGACATCTTCCTGAGCCTGCTCTACAAGACGCTGGCTCCGGGCGCTTCGGTCACGGTCTCCAAGTCCCGCTCCGAGTTGGACATGGAGCAGCCTCTCAAGGCGCTGGTCCAGGCCGGAGACATCGTGCTCTCGTTCGCGGTCGAGGACGGCGACGACGCGGCTCTGGGAACCGAGCCGTGGCCACCCTTCACGGACATCACGCGGCCACTGGCCGCCGACTGGCCGCTGTTCGGGGCGATCTGGAACACGGACGACAACGCGCTCAACTGGACCGACGGGACCAACTGGCGCGATGCGGCCGGGGTCATCACCTGATAGGTGAGGAGACCTTGGGCGCCCTTGCCCCCTGTTCGAGAAAACTCGACTGGACGGGCTCGGGGATCGTACTGTAGGTTTGAGGTAAGGGAGGCTGCACATGGCCAGGCCAGTAGCAGAAGACTTTCTCCACTCGATGCGCTTTCACGTCGAGGTGATCAGTGGTGACGGGCCGAATTTCGGCCCACCAGAGGCCGGGTTCTCCATGTGCTCGGTCCCTGAGCCAACGACCGAGGCGGTCGAGTACAAGGAAGGCACGTACATCTACACGCGGAAGCAGCCGGGGAACACCACGTTCGCGGCCATCTCGCTCTCGCGTGGCGTGGCGATCACGGACTCTGCCTTCTGGCAGTGGATGAAGATCGTCATCGAAGGCGCGGGGGAGTACCGGCAGGACATCCGGATCAAGCACTACCACCGGGAAGAGGCTCTCCCCGGGAGCGGTGACGTGACGGCGAACCTGACGGCCATCCCCACGAGCGTCCCGGCGGCGCGCACCTACGAGGTGTTCAACGCCTTCCCAGCCCGGCACAAGGTGGCCGGCGATCTCGATGCTACAGCGTCCGAAATCTCCATCATGGAATTGGACCTGGAGTACGAGTATTTCAACCTGATCATCAACACGTAGCAGCCAGCCGCACGCGGGCCTCGGTCCGGGCGCGGCCTTGCTGCGAGGGGCTTTACCTAAGAGTTGAAAGATGCGATCGTCGCTCACTGACTACCTCCAGAATTACCCGTTCTGGCTCATGGACATCGCGCCGATCGAACCCTTGGCGATCCCCCTCTTCACGCCCCTGCTCGGCTTCTCTTCGATCTCGGCGCCTGAGATCACCCTCGAAATCCAGGACATCACAGAGGCAAACTGGTTCTTCAAGCGCAAGGTCGTTCGGGGCGGCGACGTCGGCAACATGACCCTCATGCGGGCCTCAAAGTGGTACGACAGCGACTTCTACAAGTGGACGCTGGCGGCCCTGGCAGGGAACACCGGAGGCAGAGGCCGGCTCCACGCTCTCTCGACCGGCGGTGCCACCCCGAGGAGAGACCTGCTCCTGGTCCATTTCATGTCTCGGAACCCCCTTCCGGCGGGGGCTGCGGCAGGAGCGGTCGCTGCGGCGGGCGTATTGGCCCTTCAGGGCACGGCAACGGCTCTGGTAGGGGGTACGTCCACCCTGGCTTCCGGGGCCTTCATAGGCGGCGGAGCGGCCACAGCGGCGTCTATCGCTTCTTCGGCGGCAGGGGCACCCCTCGGTCCATTCGAGTTTGCGCCTCGACTGCCCGCCAAGGCGTGGGTGCTCTACGGGTGCATCCCGGCCAGGTACAAGCCGGCAGGGGACTTCGATGCGTCGGACGGGGCCATCTCTATCCAAGAGCTAGAGATCGCCATCGAATCCTGGGATGAGTTGTCGCTGGGCACGACGGCCGGTGTCGCGGCCTACGGTATCGCCATCGCGGACGCGGTGCGGACACCAAGAGCGGAGTAGGTCATGGGCAAGGATTGGGAAGACCTCGACACGGAGAAGCTACTTCGCCAGCGGCAGGACCAGCACGAGCAGACCACTTCCGGAGGCGTCGGCGGGTATGAGGTGCCTCTCGGAGGCCCGCTCCGACCGCCAACCCCGCCCTACCAGCCAGTCGAGAAGCCGAAGAAGAAGCCGAAGAAGAAGTAGGAGAGGAGCGCCCTGCGCCGGGAGCTTGGTGCGGTTGGCTTTACATCAGAAATGCAGTAAAAGGAGCGCATGATGGACGATAGAGCAGAGATCCTGAAGGCGACCACGGACGACCGAAAGGACGCATGGACCACGCGCGTATTCGATGCGTGCGGCGGCAAGTGCTCCAACTGCGGCTCCAAGGATCGTCTGAAGGTGAGGATGATCGTGCCGGAAGCATCGGGAGGGAAGCGTGTCGTGAGCAACGGCACGCTCCTCTGCCGGACCTGTGAGTTGGCTCGCGAGATCAACCTCAAGAAGCCGCAACCCGCGTCAGGGGAGCGCACGAGGCCGATCAACTTCTTCGTGAGCCAAGAGCTACACACCAAACTCCAGAACGGTCTGGCCACGGACTACGGGTTCCGGAGCGTGTCGGCGCTGGTGCGCTTCCTCATGTCGAAATTCGTGGCCGGCGCGGACGAATTCGATGACCTGTCCCTCTACCAGACGGGGGGCTCGGACGTGAAGGTCAACGTCTGGGTCGGGCGGGACGTCTACGCCCGGTTCAAGGCGATCACGGACAGAAACGGGACGACGGTGACAGACACCCTGAAGGGCCTCATCTGCATGTACGAGGCAGAGGCTCACAGGATCGCAGGGAGGACGAGGACATGAGCGGCGACGAAACTCTTCAGGACGAGGTAGGCGGCGGAACCAACGAGGCCCCGGTCGGCGGCGCATTCGAGCAGATGCACACCGTCCGGCAGATGGAGACCCCGAAGGGCTCGAACGGTGTGTTCGAGTTGCCGTGCGGGTACCTGGACCCTCACACGCAAGAGCTATTCACGGAGGTCCAGATTCGAGAGATCACGGGGAACGAGGAAGACATGCTGGCTTCGCAGCAGATCCCCTCGGCCCAGAAGATTTCTCAACTTCTGTCCGGCTGCGTCACGCGGATCGGAACGGTCACGGACAAGGGGCTCATCGCCGGCATGGTGCAGAACCTCACGGTGGGCGATCGTGTCTTCCTCATCTTCTCCATCCGTCGTGTGACGCTGGGGGAACCCGTCCGGGAGAAGTGCCCCGAGTGCGGCGTCAAGACGCTGTTCATGGTGGACCTGGCGGAAGACCTCTCGCCCAAGCCGATGCCGGACCCTCGGAAGCGGGTTTTCGACGTCACGCTTCCGTCTGGTATGGAGGCACGGTTCCGGGTCTCGACAGGGCAGGACGAGACCAACCTGGCGAAGCTGGTTCGGCGCCAGAAGCACAAGTCGGACAGCCTCTCTCAGGCCATCCTCATGCGGCTGGAGATGCTTGGGGATGAAAAGCCCACGCTCAAGATGGTAAAGTCTCTTGGAA
>WOR8_10000165_pt1 | contig 85413 bp, 87 predicted proteins | sample DeeMarSeWOR38_10_FD_19890 | JGI IMG/M metagenome (IMG submission 19890)
TGATCTATCTGCAATACCAACACATTCTATCCAACCGAATCTTTCACTGAAAAGCTCTGCATCCCAACATTCTGTTGCGTAATGAGCAAGCTCACTGTCTGCATGTTTTCTAAATCTAAACTTTTTCGGGTCAACTCCTGCAGAAAATAAAAATTCCTGAGTTAGATACATATAATATGCAAGAGCTTGGTTATCTATAACATTAGTTTTCACTGCTTTTTCAACAGTAATAGTCATTTCATTGATATTATCATAAAGTTTTATTTTGTTGTCTTTTATCTTTTCAAAATTAGGATGAGTTTTTTTATCCGGGTCGATAAAAATCTCTGCTTCGGCCATTGAAAACTCTCTTAATCTAATGATTCCCTGTCTTGGAGAAACCTCATTTCTGTAACCTCTGCCCACCTGAATAACACCAAAAGGTAATTTCTCACGAGCATATCTATATAAAAGATGAAAATCAATGAAAATTCCTTGGGCAGTTTCTGGTCTGAGAAATGCATTTCTTGCATTTCCAAAACCAATTTTTGTAGAAAACATTAAATTTTATTTTCCTTAATTGCTTGATCAACACTAATATCATTTATGATATCCTCAACTTTATATGATTGATTACATTTTTTACAATCAACAGTTAAATCAGTAAATTCATTTACATGACCTGAGGCATCAAGTACCTCATAAAGTGTTATTGTTGGAGTATTAATTTCGATACAATTGTCCTTTAAAATAAAAAATCTACGCCAAAGATTTTCAATATTTTGTTTAAGCCGTGAACCCAGAGGACCATAGTCATAAAAACCAGCGACACCTCCATAAATTTCAAAGGAAGGATAAATAAAACCTCTTCTTTTTGCAAGCATCATAATTTTATCATAAATATCCTGAGGCATAAATCAAAATCTCCAATTATTAAATTAAAAAGTAGAATGAAATTATGGGATTTAAATCATACAGGCTAATAAGTCGATATCAGTAACCATACCAAGAAGTCTATCATTTGCATCAACAACAGGAATATGACTGATTTTATTTTTTATCATTTTTTCTGCAACTTCATTTACCGGTGTATTTGTGTATGCTTTAATCACATTTGAAATCATAATTTCTTTAACTGGAACAGGTGGTAATGAAACCTCAAGCGTTGAATAATGCAACCTTACTGTATCCCTAATTCCTTCCCATGTCCAAGCATCTTCATCTCCTCCCATTCCAAGATCAGTCTGAGAAACACTTTCACGAATATGGCTGAGTTTAAATAAATCACCATCTGTAACAATTCCACATAATTTACGGTCATCATCCAAAACCGGCAGAGCGTTTTCATGAGTAATATTAACTATTTCCATGACAAGATTTATGGGTGTGTCTTGATATATTGGAACAACTAAATTTGTAAAATATTGAGAAATATTTTCAGTAATATTATTCTTTATATTTCTTAATAAATCAGTAGGGCTAATTATACCAATAAGATGCTTTCTATTGTTTATTACCGGCAGTCCATGTATTCTATTTTCATATAGAAGCTTTGCAGCTTCTTTTATATCTTGATCTTTATCTACATAATGAAAATTATCGCTCATAATCAATGCTATTTGATCTTCCTCAGGATTTCTAAAAATGTCAGTTCTTGTTAAAACTCCGACCACGACTTTTGTATCTTTTTTTAAAATTGGCATTCCAGATACATTATGCTTTGCAAGTATCTTTAATGCATCCTTCACAGTACCAGGAACGTATCCAACAATTAACTCTTCAGACATTACCTCTTCTACTTTCACTCTTATCCCCCTATATCTACCAATTTGAAACATACAAAGGTTTTAATGATTTATTATCTAAGACAACAAAGTCAGCCTCAGAATTGGAACCAAGAATGTCACAATCCAGATTTAAAGCTTTCCTTGCTCTATAAGTTATCATATGTAAAAGATCTATTGTTGAATATTCTCTTGACTGAGAGCTTATATATTTTATTTCATCTATTAAATTTGGAAAATTTAACATCGCGTTATCAGTTCCAATTAAAAGATTTATTTTTAGTTTCTTTAGAATTTTATAATTTGGACTTATACCAAAAAAAGAATTAGCTCTTGGACAAATAACTATTGGTATATCCATTTCTTTTACTTTTATAAGATCAGATTCTGAGGCTTTAATCATATGAACTAAAAAATTTGGTTTTAGTTCAAGAATATCATCAATATTTTCTCTTAACCTTTCACTTCCATGTAGTGCAAATAACTTTTTTTTACGTTTTGTACCATTTACCACTTTTTGAATTTCTGAATAATCCCAATCAGAAATACTACTGAGAGCGATTCCATTTGAATTCTTCAATAATAAATCTATTTCATTTTTATCATATTTAAGTGAGTCTGGTCTTGATAAAATTGTACATGAAATTTTTCTTAAATGTAATGCAGCTTTCAATTGACTGATTCCTAAAATTCCATTTTCTCTAAAATCACAAAAATGTCTTGTTCCATTTTTTATCATATAATCTATAGATCTTTCCATTCCTTGTATTATTTCATTGTCTGATACTTCTCTTAATAACTTATATTTTAAGCCATTTGGAGGTGCTACTAAATCTTCAATATTTTTTGGTAAATCAATTCCTTTTTCTTTTATAAAAGAATCTCCAATATGGGAATGGGCATTGACAAAGGACGGAACAATTAGTCCCCTATATATCGGTTTTTTTGGGGGATTTCCTTTTCCAATTTCAATAATTTTTCTTTTTTCAAAACCAATATAGCCCTTTTTCAATCCATCATCTGTTAAAATTTCCCCTGAAACAAATTCCATCAAAATAAGAAATATATGAGGAGTGTTTAAACTTTAACTATATTATTCCTTTTATTAAATTCGTAACTCTAAAATAGTACTTTTTATTTATAGTTCAATGTCAAAATGGGGGTTGTAATTACATGAAAAAAGAATATGAGGAAGGAGATATCAAAATTATAATTGACTTGGAAAAATGCACAGGTGCTGGAGAATGTATAACAGCCTGCCCGGTTGAGATATTTGAATTAGAAGATGGCAAGGCTATATGTAAGAATCTCGGGGAATGTATTGAATGCTGTGCTTGCGTAAGTTCATGTCCTAATGAAGCAATTGAGCACAGTTCTTGTTAAACTAATAAGAAAATTTTCAGCTTACGAAAACTTTAAATACCATTTTGTAATACATGTTAAATTGTAATGATTACAATTTAGTAATTGTTACATTACTGTGGGTGAAATAATTGGATAAATATGTAATGATACTAAAAGATAATAATATAAAAATTACACCTCAAAGGTTAGTAGTATTAGAGTATTTAGATAAAAATTGTACCCATCCAACAGCAGATGAAATATATTCCTATTTAAAGAAGAAAAATCCATCTCTTTCAAAAACAACTGTATACAATGCTTTAGAGACTCTTAGTAAACACGGAATAATTCAGTCACTAACGATATCTGGATATGAATTGAGATATGATTTAGATCATGGAATGCATCATCACTTTTATTGTAAAATTTGTGGCAGAATAGTTGATATTGAATTAAAATGCCCCAATGTTGAAAAAATGAAAAAGTATGGACATGAAATTGAAGAAATCCATGGTTATATTAAGGGTATTTGTAAAAAATGTTTAAAAGAGAAGGATAAAAAATGAACCGTAAAACTCTTCATAAAATCTCATATGGACTATATATTGTATCATCAATTAGTGGTAATAAAAAAAATGGTCAAATTGCAAATGCAATATTTCAAGTTACTTCAGAACCACCAACAGTTGCAATTTCAATAAATAAACAAAATTTAACACATGATTATATAAGTAAAAGTAGGGTTTTTACAATTTCAATTTTACCAGAAAATACTCCAATGAAATTCATAGGAACATTTGGTTTTAAATCTGGACGCGATATTGATAAATTTGATGGTATAGCTTATAATTTAGGAAAAACAAAAGCTCCAATTATTAATGATTATTCATTGGGTTTTATTGAATGTACATTAATAGATAAGATTGATGTTGGTACACATACAATTTTTTGTGGTAACATAATAGATGCAGAAATTAAATCTGATGAAAATCCAATGACATATGAGTATTACCATAAGGTAAAAGGAGGTTATTCACCAAAAACTGCACCAACCTATTTTAGTGCAGTAGATAAAGAAACAAAGGAGGAAAAAAAAATGGACAAATATGTTTGTGATGTATGTGGTTATGTATATGACCCTGATAAGGGAGATCCAGATAATGGAGTCAAACCTGGAACAAAGTTTGAAGATGTTCCTGATGATTGGGTATGCCCTGTTTGTGGTGCACCAAAGACGTCCTTTAGTAAGGAGTGATAAAGCTGAAAAAAATCCAGATAAAACCTGATATTTATTGGGTAGGTGGAATTGATTGGAATCTTAGAAATTTTCATGGATATTCCACAAATAGAGGTACGACATACAATGCTTATTTAATAATTGATAAGAAAATTACTCTCGTTGATACAGTCAAACATTATCTGTTTGATGAAATGCTTGCAAGAATAAAAGAAATTATTGATCCATCAAAGATAGACTATATCATTTCAAATCATGTTGAAATGGATCATTCTGGTTCAATTTTAAAGATACTTAAATATTGTCCAAAAGCAACAGTTATTACCTCAACACGTGGGGAAAAAGGTTTACACTTACATTATAAAAAAGATTTAAAATTTAAAATTGTAAAATCTGGTGATACTCTAAATATCGGTAAAAGAACACTTCATTTTGTGCATATACCCATGGTTCATTGGCCTGACTCAATGGTAACTTATGTTCCTAGTGATAAACTCTTGCTACCAAATGATGCATTTGGTCAACATATTGCAAGCGAGGAACGATTTGATGATGAAATTGAATGGGGGATTTTAAAGGAAGAGGCCGAAAAATATTATGCAAATATCGTGATGCCATACGGAGATCAAGTAAAAAAAGCATTAGATGCCGTAGGAGGTCTTGATATAGATATGATAGCACCAAGTCATGGTATAATTTGGCGTTCTTTAATTCCAAAAATAATCAAAGAGTATAAGAAATGGGCAAATTATGAAACCGAAGATAAAGCTCTTATAATTTATGATACGATGTGGGGATCTACAGAAAAAATTGCATTTGCTTTAGCTGAAGGAATTGAAGAGACAGGAACTCCAATTGTTATTAAAAATTTAAAAAACACAGATATTTCAGATATAATTACATATGTAAATTCATCAAAATATATTCTTCTTGGATCTCCAACGATTAACAACACAATGCTACCCTCAATGGGAGGATTTTTAACCTATCTAAAGGGTCTTAGGCCAAGGAGTCGAATTGGATTTGTATTTGGTTCTTATGGTTGGGGAGGTCAGGCGGTAATTGAAATTGAAAAAATATTAAAAGAACTTCATTGGGAAATTCCTGAAAAGTCAGTTAATATTAATTATATACCTAATGAAGAGGATTTGAATAATGCTAAAAAAATTGGTAAGAAATTGATTGAAAATTGAAGAATTTAAAAGGAGGTAAATAAAATGTGTAAAAGTTGTGGTTGTAAAGAATCTGGAAAACCTGTAAAATATCAATGTCAATGCTCTGAAGATGAGTGCAGCTGTGGTATAATAGAATTTGATGAGGACCCAAAGTCTGTACCATACTGTTGTGGCGAACCTATGAAACGTATAAAATAATTAAAATAATTTAAAAATTACAAAAAGGAGTTAGATAGAATATGGTTAAGAAGAATGATAAAAGAATAAATATCAAAACAAAAAAAACAAGTGAAAAAACTTCTTCTCCAGCTGTTTGGAATCCATGGGATTTAATGGATAGTATGGATGCATGGTTTTGGGAAGATCCCTGGACTCCTATCTGGCGAAGAAGGTGGAGCGGTCTTTCACCAGCTGAAAGGATGGTTGATAGATGGTTGGATACTGATAGAAAAATTACTGCAATAGACATGATAGATACAGGAAAACAATACAAGATTACAGCAGAGATGCCTGGAATAAACAAAAAAGATATAGAGGTAAATATCACAACAAACAACATTAGTATTTGTGGAGAGACAAAAATTGAAACAAAAGATAAAAATAAAGACTGGGTGAGACGTGAGCGTAGCTATTCAACAATATGTAGAACAATGAATTTTCCAGAAGAAGTTAATCCCGATAATGCAGATGCAACTTTAAAAGATGGAATATTAGAAATATTAGTATCAAAAAAATTACCCACTGGGTTAAAAGGAAGAAACATACCTGTAAAATAGTATAAAATATGATAATGGTTGATAATATGGGAAAAGTAAAAGTTTTTAGATGTAGAATTTGCGGCGATCCTTACATTGGTTCAGAGGCACCAATGCATTGCCCTTTTTGTGGTGCACCTCAAAGATTCTTTGTGAAAGCTCAAGATTGGAATCCTGATGAATTTAACGTAAAATTAAGTGAAATATCTAAGAAAAATCTTGAAGCTGCACTACAGCTGGAATTAGACAATGCATCATTTTATGATTGTGCAAAAAACAAAGCACAGAAAGCAGGTGATAATTACAGTCTAGCAAAATTCAAAGCTCTTATGAAAGTTGAAAGAGAGCATGCTTCAGCAATCTCAAAATTCTTGAAAATTTCTAGCCCCGAACTTAAAAAACAAGCATGTAATGCTGATTCAAAGGTAAATTCAAAAGAGGGTTGGGAAAGAGAAGGTCGTGCAATAAAATCCTATTCTAAGTTCAGAGACGAAGCAACTGAGCAAAGACTTAAAGAGTTTTTTGGTGCCCTTGTAGAGATTGAAACAGATCATTTAGATTTACATTCTGAATATTTCAAGTGAGGTGAAACAATGGATTTGAATAGTTTTGATTTGGAAGAATTATTTCTAGCAGCAATTAAAAGTGAAATTGATAGCAATAAACTATACATAAAAATGTCGAAGAAAACAAAAAACGGGTTACTTAAAGATAAACTGAAATTTCTTGCTCTCGAAGAAGAAAAACATAGAGAATATATTGAAGAAATTTATCTAAATCATTATCCAGAAAATAAAATTATTATTCCAAAGAAATCACCTGTTCCTTTACCTGAAATAAATATGTCTGAAGACCTACCTTTAAGTAAACTTTTAAAAGAAGCAATGAATGCTGAAAATATTGCAAGTGATTTTTACAAATCCCTTGCAGATCGTTTCGAAGAAGGAACTAAATTATTCAATACTTTAGTTTATTTTTCAGATATGGAAAAGGGTCATTATAAATTATTAGAAATGGAAAAAGAGAGCATGGAACGTTTTGAGGAAGGAGATGTTTACTGGCCTATGGTTCATGCTGGTCCATGAATAAAATTGTAAGGAGGAAAATTTATGAAAACTATGAAAGGAACACAAACTGAAAAAAATCTACTTGCAGCATTTGCAGGAGAATCACAAGCTAGGAATAGATATTCATTTTTTGCTTCAACAGCAAAAAAAGAAGGATACGAACAAATTGCAGCAATATTCCAAGAGACAGCTGATAACGAAAAAGAACATGCTAAGGTGTTTTTTAAGCATTTACAAGGTGGAGATGTTGAAATCATCGCTGAATACCCTGCAGGAAAAATCGGAAGTACAGCAGATAACTTATTAGCAGCAGCTGAAGGTGAAAAAATGGAATGGGGTAAACTTTATCCAGATTTTTCAGAAACAGCAGAAAAAGAAGGATTCCCAATGGTTGCACATAGTTTTAAAAAGATTGCTGAAGTAGAAGCATATCATGAAAGAAGATATAGAAAATTACTTGAAAATATCAAGAAAAAACAAGTATTTAAAAAAGATGATACAAAAAAATGGAAATGTCGTAATTGTGGATATGTTCATGAAGGAAAAGAGGCACCTGATGTATGTCCAGCATGTCAACATCCACAAAGCTACTATGAGATTTGGACAGAATCTTATTAAAATTTAAGGAGGAAAACAATTTGACAAATATTGAAAATGTAAAGGATGCAATTTTGACTGCTATACAAATGGAAAAAGATGGATACACATTTTATACAAATGCTGCTGCCCAAACCAAGAGTGAGATGGGTAGAACGATATTTGAAAGTCTAGCAGCAGATGAACAAAAGCATCTTGATGTTTTTCAGAAAATGTTTGAAGAAAGAGTAGGACAATCAGAGTGGAATGATTTAGTAAAATCTAGTAAGAAATATGCAAATATACCAGTATTTCCAACAGATCTAAAAGATGCTCCTGGAATGGATCCTGACAGTACTGAAATTGATGCTCTAAGAATGGCAATGGATAGTGAAAAAGAAGCAATTGATTATTATAACTCCATAAAGGAAAACCTCGAAGATGATGAATTGAAAAATGTAATAAGTGAGATAATTGAACAAGAAAAAAATCATTATTCTTTGCTTGAAAATGAATTCAATCATATCAATTCAACAGGTTATTGGTTTGAATTTGACTATTTAGGTGGTCATGGGGGGCAATATTTCTGAATAAAATTATAAAACCAGACGCAGAAATTGATTGTGTTGGTTATTTTTGCCCAATGCCTATTGCTATGACAAAGGAAGAAATTGATAAGATAGAAATTGGACAGGTGTTAAAAGTTGAAGCAGATGATCCTGCAGCAGAAGAGGACATTAAACGTTGGGCAAAACGCACAGGTCATGAGATATTAAAATTTCAAAAAGAAGGGACAATTTTAACCTTCTATATTAAAAAAAAGAAATGAAGTGAAAAAAATGAAAGATGAAAATTCAATATTATATGTGCTAACAACAGATGCACCTGAAAAACAATATTCACCATTGGTTTTGGCTCAAACTGCAAAAATGATGGATATTAAACCTATGGTTTATTATCTTGGAACAGGACTCAAGATTTTAAAACCTGGGGAGGCTGAAAAAATAAAACTAGGTAGTTTTCCAAGTGTTGCAGAGATGATAAAAAAAACTCTTGATATGGGAATAGAAATATATGTGTGTGAAGCGTCAAAACAAATGCTTGGTTGGGAAAAGGTCGACCTAATTTCTGGAGTTAAAATTGTTGGAGCTGGAACACTAAACGATCTTGCCTTAGATGCAGGAGCAACTATGTGGTTTTAGTGAGATTATAAAATGGAAAAAATTTATCTAGATCATGCATCTGCAATGCCCATTGATTCTAGGGTTTACAAATTTGCAGAACCATACTTGCTAAATGTAGGAAATCCCTCATCATTATATGAGTTTGGACAAGAAGCCAAAGATGCAATTGAAAAATCAAGAATTAAGATTGTTGATTTAATAAATGCAGAAAATGAAAAAACTATAATATTTACAGGTAGTGCAACTGAATCAAATAATATAGCAATAAGAGGAACTGCTTATAGAAATATAAATGAGGGAAAAGAAGTTCTTTCCAGTGCAATTGAACATATTTCAGTAATTAATCCTATGAAAGATCTTCAAAAAAATGGCTGGACATATAATTCAATTCCTGTGGACAAATATGGAATTATTGATTTATCTAAACTTAAAAAAATAATAACAAAAAAAACAATTGTGACTTCAATTATGTATGCAAATAATGAGATTGGTACAATTGAACCTATAAAAGAAATCTCAAAAATTGTTCATGATGAAGGAAAATATTTACATGTGGATGCAACAGCAGCAGCGGGAAGAATCCCAATCGATGTTCAGAAAGATGGAATTGATCTTTTAACTCTATCCTCAAATGATTTGTATGGTCCACGAGGTGCAGGTGTCTTATATATAAAACCTGGTGTGAAAATCCAATCGATAATGCCTGGAGGAGGACAAGAGAGGGGTCTTAGGTCTGGAACTGAAAATATTTTTGCAATTGCTGGTATGGGTGAAGCAGCAAAAATTGCAAAAAACGAAATGAATGCTGAAAGTAAACGTTTGATAACGATAAGAGATAAACTTATATCTGAAATTACAAAGATGGATGAAACCTATTTAACAGGTCATCAAAAACAACGTTTACCTCATCATGCAAGTTTCAGATTTAGCCATATTGAGGGAGAAAGTATTCTGTTAAACATGGACATGTATGGAATTCAAATTGCAACTGGTTCTGCTTGTTCATCAAAAACTCTTGAACCATCACATGTTCTTTTAGCAATAGGTCTAAAACATGAGGAAGCACATGGATCTATGGTAATTACTTTAGGTAGGTCTAATAAAATAAATCAAGTTCAAAAAATTGTGAAAGCTGTTAATGAAACTGTAATTAGATTAAGAAAGCTTTCACCATTAATTAAATGAGGTGATAAAATTCCGGCATATAGTAAGAAAGTAATGGATCATTTTACAAATCCGAGAAATGTAGGCGTAATTGAAAATCCTGATGGTTATGGAAAGGTTGGAAATCCTGTTTGTGGGGATTTAATGGAGATGTACATAAAGGTTGAAAATGATGTTATAAAAGATATAAAATTCAAAACATTTGGGTGTGGCTCGGCCATTGCAACTAGTTCCATGGTAACAGAAATAGCAATTGGAAAAACAGTTGATGAAGCATTGAAAATTACTAGAAATGACGTAGCAAATGAACTAGATGGTCTGCCACCTCAGAAGATGCATTGCTCTAATTTAGCTGCCGATGCGTTGCATGCAGCTATTGATGATTATAAGAAGAAAAAAAAGAAATAATAATTTTAGAGGTAGAAATTTTATGACAAAAGTTAGAGAGATATACAAATGTAATATTTGTGGAAATATTGTAGAAATGGTACATGCTGGTGTTGGTGAGCTTGTTTGTTGTGGAGAATCAATGGAATTATTGAAGGAAAAAACAGAGGATTCATCTGTTGAAAAACATGTTCCTTTTATTGGAAAAACAGATGATGGTGTTCTTGTAAAAGTGGGTCAAAACCAAGATCACCCAATGGAAGAGAAACACTTTATCGAATGGATTCAAATAATTGCAGATGGCGAGGTATATAGAAAGTTTTTAAAACCAGGTGATAAACCTCAAGCAAAGTTTTGTATTAAAGCAAATAAAATTCAAGCCCGTGAATATTGTAATGTTCATGGTTTATGGAGATCATAGTTAGTAAGTATTCATAGAATACAAGATTGGAGGAAGAATCAATATGTTTTGTTATCAATGTGAGGAAACAATAAATAATAAGGGTTGTACAACTGCTGGTGCTTGTGGTAAAAAAGGTGATGTAGCAAATTTACAAGACCTTTTAATATATTTAATGAAAGGAATATCACTTTGCAATATTGAAGCAAGAAAACAGGGTAAAAACACCGAGGAAGCAGACAAATTCATAATGGATAATTTATTTGCTACAATTACAAATGCAAACTTTGATAAAAAATATTTTTTAGATAAAATTCAAGAAGCAATAAAATTAAGAGAAAAAATAAAAGAAACAGTATCTGTAGACTCAAAACATGATTCAGTTATATGGCAATCTAATAATCAAGATGAGATTTTTGAAAAAGCAGAGAAAATAGGCATCCTTAGTACACAAAACGAAGATATAAGATCACTTCGATGGTTACTTACATATGGAATTAAGGGAATGGCTGCTTATTCTCATCATGCATATGTAATTGGTAACAAAGACGAAGAAATTTTCAAATTTATGCAAGAGGGACTTGCTGCCACTACCAAGGATTTATCAGCAGAAGAATTAACAAATTTAGTAATTAAATGTGGTGAGATGGGTGTCAAAACTATGGCCTTACTTGATAAAGCAAACACATCAACATATGGTAATCCCGAAATTACAAAGGTAAATATCGGTGTTAGAAACAACCCAGGTATTCTGATTAGTGGTCATGATTTGAAGGATTTAGAACAATTACTCAAACAAACAAAAGGAACTGGTGTTGATGTATACACCCATGGTGAGATGCTACCAGCAAATGCCTATCCGGCTTTTAAGAAATATTCTCATTTAGTTGGCAATTATGGCAGTTCTTGGTGGAAACAAAAGGAAGAGTTTGAAAAATTCAATGGACCTATCCTTTTAACAACGAATTGTCTTGTTCCTCCAAGAGATTCCTACAAAGATAGAGTATATACAACTGGAATTGTGGGTTTTGAAGGACTAAGGTATATTCCAGATGGAGATCCTAAGGATTTTTCAGAAATAATTGAACATGCAAAAAGAAGTTCCACACCTGAAAAAATTGATGATGGTGAAATTACAATTGGTTTTGCACATAATGCAACACTAAGTGTTGCTGATAAAATAGTTGATGCAGTAAAATCCGGCAAAATCAAGCGATTTATTGTGATGGCCGGTTGTGATGGCAGACGACCAAATAGACAATATTATACTGATTTTGCAAAAGCTCTATCAAATGATACAGCAATTCTTACTGCGGGATGCGCAAAATATCGATATAATAAACTTGGACTTGGAGATATTGACGGAATCCCAAGAGTTATAGATGCAGGTCAATGTAATGATTCTTATTCACTTGTAGTAATCGCTAAAAAGCTCGCTGAGGTTTTTGGAGTTGAATTGAATGAGTTACCAATTTCTTTCAATATTGCATGGTATGAACAAAAAGCTGTTCTTGTTTTACTTTCACTTTTATCACTTGGTGTTAAAAATATAATGCTAGGGCCAACTCTACCTGCATTTGTATCACCAAATGTGTTAAAAGTTTTGATTGAAAAGTTCAATATACAACCAAATTCAACTGTTGAAAATGATCTTCCAACATTAAAAATTGTTGCATAGATTGATAAAAATGTCGAAAAGAAAGATTGTTAAAATTGATGAGGAAAAGTGTACAGGTTGTGGATTATGCATTCCAAATTGTCCTGAAGGTGCAATTCAAATAATAGATGGAAAAGCTAGACTTGTTAGTGATATTTTTTGCGACGGTCTTGGTGCTTGTCTTGGACATTGCCCTGAAGGAGCAATTTCTACTGAAGAACGAGAGGCAGAACCTTATGATGAAAGAAAGACAATGGTAAATATTGTTAAAGCTGGGAAAAACACAATTATTGCTCATCTAAATCATTTAAAAGATCATGGTGAAACTGAATATCTCAGGCAAGCACAAGAATATCTAGAAGAACAAGGTATTGAAATTAAATTAAAAGATGAAGAATGTGGTTGTACACATGAACCTCATCATGCATGTCCTGGAGCGCAAATGAAGGATTTCTCAAATGAAAAAAAAGATACTGAGGGGGAGACAGAATCTAAAAGCTCTCAACTTAGACAATGGCCTATTCAACTTCATCTGGTACCACCATTTGCACCATATTTCCAAGGAAAAGATGTGTTGCTAGTTGCTGATTGTGTCGGTTATTCTATTGGTGATTTTCATAAAGATTATATCAAAGGTAGAAGTATTTCTATTGCTTGTCCAAAATTAGATTCAAATCAAGAAATCTACTTGGATAAATTGATTAAATTGATAGATGGAGCAAAAATAAAAACCTTAACGGTTATGACAATGGAGGTACCATGTTGTAGTGGCCTACTTCATCTTGCAAAAAGAGCAGCTGAAAAAGCCACAAAGAAAATTCCTATAAAATCAATAGTTGTTGGAATTAAAGGGGACATTTTAAAGGAAGAATGGATTTAAGAGGTATGTAAATATGCAGAAAAAATGTTTTAAGGCAGGAGAAAAAGCACCTGATTTTTCTTTATTTGATCATAATGAAAAAGAGTTTAGATTATCTGATTTCAAAGGTAAAAGAGTGCTTCTTTCGTTTCATCCACTTGCTTGGACTGGAATTTGTTCAGAACAAATGAAATCTCTTGAGAAAAATTCAAAGGAATTTGAAGAATTAAACACAATTGCAGTAGGAATAAATGTTGATCCGATTCCGTCAAAAAAGGCATGGGCAGATAGTCTTGGTTTAAAAAATACAAAACTTCTTTCAGACTTCTGGCCACATGGAAAAGTATCAGATTTATATTTTTTATTTAGAGAAAAGCAGGGTTTTTCCGAGCGAGCAAATATAATTATCAATGAGAATCAAGAAATCGAATTTATTCGTATATATGAAATTGGTGAATTACCGGATATTAATGAAATTCTAACATTTCTAAGAGAATTATGAACAATGGAATAGGAGATAGATTTCAAAAGGAAACAAAATACTCTCGTTATTCAATGGTTGGAGGTAGTCTTGATTGGAGAAATCAACCAGAACCTTACAAGAGTTATCCAAATAGTAAGAAAATTAAACTTGAACCTCCAAAAGCTTTATCAAACATATCTCTAGATGAAGTTTTGAAAAAACGAAGAAGTATACGTAATTTTTCTGAAAAACCAATTACAAAAAAACAACTTTCCTATTTATTATGGGCTTCAACTGGTATTCAAAGAAAAGAAATTGGATATGAATTTCGAACAGCTCCATCTGCAGGAGCACTATATCCAGTTGAGACATATTTGATAATTAATAGAGTTGAAAATATATCTAAAGGTGTTTATCATTATTCAGTAAAAGATCATCTTTTAGAGGAATTAAAAACTGGCGATTTTGGTATTAATATTTCAAGGGCTGCTTTAGAACAAGATATGTGTAATTCTTCTGCTTTTGTTGTTATTTGGACTGCTATCTTCAACCGTTCTAAGTGGAAATATGCGGAGCGTGCCTATAGGTATATATATTTAGATGCAGGTCACATTGCCGAAAATTTTGCCCTTGCATCAACAGGTCTTGGTTTAGGAAGTTGTCAAATTGCTGCATTATATGATGATGAAGTAAATGAAATTATTGGCGTTGATGGAATTAATGAAAGTGTAATTTATATGAGTGTTGTTGGAAATTTGTAATTTATAGTAAATAATAAATCTGAAATATTTGTTTATTAACTTTAGATTGGAGGTTCCTATGAGTTCTGATATTATTAAAAAATTAAATGATAAAAGCTGGGAAAAGACTGTAGAAAGGGGGAAAAAACCAGTAGTTGTAATGTTTTCCAGTCCTACTTGTCCTTATTGTATGCAAATGAGACCATATTTTGAAGAGTATGCAAAAGAATACAAAGATAAGATTTTATTTGCAGAGGTTGATATATCAATTAGTCAAACCATTGCATCTAGATATGGTGTGATGGGAACACCTACGTTCAAATTTTTTTGTAAGGGTAAACCAATAAATGAACTTGTTGGTGCAATCTATCCAGCTATTATAAAAAAAACAATTGAGATTACACTAGAACATGGATCACAATGTGCTGAAAATACATCCTGGGTTGATTCAAGTATTTCAGGATATGCATAGAGAGGCATATTAATATGGATGTAAAGGATGCAATTATTAAGAGGAGAGCGTATAGATCTTTGATTCCCACTAAAATTACTAAAAAATTAATTACTGATCTTGCAGAATGTGCTCGAATTACTGCTTCATGTTTTAATAATCAACCTTGGAAATATGTTTTTGTTTTCAAAAAAGAAGTGCTAAATAAAATGCATGAAGCTTTATCATCTGGTAATGAATGGGTAAAAAAAGCATCAATGATTATTGTTGTTCTTGGTAAAAAAGAAGATGATTGTGTAATAAGAGATAGGATATACTATCGATTCGATATTGGAATGGCTACTGAAGCAATCATTCTTAGAGCAACTGAACTTGGTCTTGTTGCCCATCCTATTGCAGGATATAGCCCAAGAAAAACCAGAGAAGTTCTTGGAATACCAGAAGATATTGATGTTATTACATTAGTGATTATTGGTAAGCATTCTGATAAAATCGATCCTGTTTTATCTGAAAAACAAATTGAAGCTGAAAAAAATCGGCCAGAAAGAATCCCAATAGATGATTTTGTATATATAAATAAATATATTTGAAAGGAGTGAGAATTTATGAATATTGAACATGTAGATGGAGAGAATAGAGGTAAGATTTTATTATATGCCTTAAGTACTTGTGGCTGGTGTAGAAAGACTAAAGAATTCTTAAAAAAACTAGGTGTAGAATTTTCATATATATATGTTGATTTAGTTGATGAAATTGAAAAAGATAAAGTAATTCAAGAAGTAAGAAAATGTAATCCTAGAAACTCCTATCCTACTATTATTATTAACGATAATCAATGTATTGTTGGCTATAAGGAAGATGAAATAAGAGAGGTTCTAAACAAATGAACAATATTAAAAAAGAAGATATTGAAAAAATTTATAAAAAACTTAACAAAGAGGCAGAATTCTCTGGTTATTATCTAAATTCTGATATTGAGTTTACAAAAGACCTTATTAGAGGTCTATTGATAAATGAAGAAAGGTATGGATATTGGGCTTGTCCATGTAGACTTGCGTCAGGTAATAAAAGTAAGGATTTAGACATGATATGTCCATGTGATTATCGAGATGATGATTTATCAGATTATGATTGCTGTTATTGTGCTTTATATGTTTCAAAAGATGTAATAGATGGTAAAAAGAAAATAAGTCCTATACCAGATCGTAGATTACAGGATGATTATAAAAGGGTAAAGGGAGAAAAACCAATAGAAAATTATAATTTCAAATTATCAAAACCTGTTTGGAGATGTAAGGTTTGTGGTTATCTATGTGGTAGAGATAATCCTCCTGAGATATGTCCGATATGTAAAGCAAAAAAAGAAAGATTTGAAAAATTTATGTGAAACTATCCAGCTCTTCCATCATCACATGCATTTTCATCATCCATCGGTCTAGCATGTTCTGCATGGGCGGGTTGAGTACATATATCGAGAGGTACTTTTTTCATAGGTTTACCACAACAACTAGGGATATTTTCATCAAATACTTCAATCGTTTTTCCACATAACTCACATTTATAGTTAATTTTCATGGTTATACACCTATTATTGTACAATTTCATTTATTTTTGATTCAATATGTTTTTTCTCATTTTCAGTCAATGATTGATCAAGCATTGTGTAGACCTTTTCTTCCTCATAAGTTTTATGTCTAATCAGATATATTTTAAAACTGTAGATATCAGATATCATTCTCTTATTTTTAATATCCTTCCTCCAATTGTTCAATTTATTTAATATGAAATTATGTTGTTTTGTAAGCTCAGGTAACATCTTATAACCCTCAGCTTTGTCTTCAGGATTATATGTGGTAAATATTGCTTTTTCTTCAGTAAAAATATGTTTTTCAAGTTCCCATTCAAATTTATTAAATGCATTTTGCATTGATTCAAAATCTTTATTATTATTTTCTTCAAGTTTAGTTAATAAATTTTCGATTTTTCTATGATTTTTTACCATCAATTTAAATATATTTACAGATTTCATCATTGTATATTAATACCTCTTCTTTGTAGGAATGATTTAATATAATTTATATATTGCTAAACAAAAGAAATATTTTCAAAATAGTATTATAGAATCAATCTATTTATATGTGGTAGGAATAAAAGGATGAATAGACAAAAATTTCAAATAAAACTAGTTAAAGCATGGCCTGAAGATCAAATTGTGAATCTCTATAAAGCTGGAGGTTGGTGGAAGGATTATTATGATTCATCAAAACTAAAATTATTGATTAAGGGAAGTTACGCTTTTGCAGTAGCTATTGAAAAAGAATCAAATAAAGCAATTGGGATGGGACGTGTTATCTCTGATGGTACATCTGATGCTTATATTCAAGATCTTGTAGTTTTACCAGAGTTTCGTGAATCTGGAATAGGTAAAAAACTTGTTAAAAAATTACTTGAATTTTGCCTATCAAAAAATCTAGCTTGGATTGGTCTTATTGCAGAACCAAATCAGAACGGTTTCTATTCAAATATAGGATTTAAAATATTAAAAAATTATACACCAATGAAATATTACAAAGATGATTAAAATGCTTTCAATTGATGACTTTAAATTAATTTCACTTGATGATAAAGAAATATTTGATAAACATTATAAAAAATATCCACCGGTCCATAGTGATAATAATTTTACAACATTGATTAGCTGGGTAGAATACAGTAAATATAAATATGTCTTTATTGAGGATAATATTATAATTATGAGCAATATAAAAAATCAGATTCAGTTCAGACCTCCTTGGGGTAATATTAACAAAAATTTGTTTGATCAAGTTTTGATGCTTGCTAAAAAACAAGATTCAGAATATCCCTTCGGTGTTATCGATAATAAAACAAAGAACTGGCTTTCAATAAATTATCCAAAATTAGAATTTATTCCAAAAAGAGAATACTTTGATTATGTCTATCTTGCTATGGACCTTGCTGAATTACCTGGCTCAGCTTATAGTAAAATTAGAAATCGAGTTAACAAATTCAAAAGAAATTATACATATAATGTTGAAAAAATCACAGAAGAAAATATAAATGAAATTCATGAATTTTTAAAGAGATGGTGTCTTTGGAAGGATTGCGAATCTGATCCTTTACTTGAAAATGAGAAAAAAGCAATATTATATTCAATGAATCATTATTTTGATCTTGGGTTAGCAGGTATTTTGATTCGCATTGAGGATGCAGTTGAGGCAATTGCAGTTTTTGAAGCTATGAATACTGATACTGCAGTTGTTCATTATGAAAAAGGTTCACCTGATTATGATGGGATTTATAAAATAGTAAATCAGGAAACAGCAAAAATACTTCAAAAAGATTTTAAGTTTATAAATAGAGAATCTGACATGGATTTACCAGGATTAAGAAAAGCAAAAATGTCATATAGACCTCATCATATGATAGAAATATTTAATATTAACAAAAAAAGTATATAATTTCAGATATTTATTAATTTATTATTCATCACATGCTCTGCAAAATAAAGAAAATTCTGGGCTTTTTCTTAACAATTTACAAATCCTGCAGGTTTCGGGAATTACATGTCCATTTCCATTATCGATTATGTTTTGAGCAGATGTTTTAATCTCAGTTAGAATTAAATCATCTACTATATTTATCCTCCCACGCTTTCTTGAAACATATTGACAAACCGCAGCCGGTGTAATGCCTAATTTTTCTGCAGTATCTTTTTGACTTAAACCAAAATCCTTTATCATGCTTTCCGCAATTTCTTTTCTAATGACGGGCAAACCATTCCACATCATATATTCGCAGGTAGTTCGTTTCATATACATGAATATTATTCTGTATACTTATAATTAACGATTGTTTATTAATATGTTACATTTGTTGCAAATTAGAAAAAACTAGGAATTAAATTATTGAAACTATTGTTATAATAATATCTTATTTAGAATTTATTATTATCATAATCTTAAAATTATTATGGGCTATAAGCAACGAAACATTTAAATACCTGATATATATTAACAATTGTTAATTAGAGGCTTAATGGGGAAATATATCTCTTGATTATTAAGGAAATCAGGATTAAAAAAAATATTATTCAGGCTGATGGAAACTGGGGGTGAAAAAGGCAGGGTGAACCCATCTTTTTATATCCCATCCTTTCCTCCTCTCCTCAAAACTATATTTTGAACCCTCTCCATCTTTTTTTTTTATAAAATAATAAACATTACATATTGGATAAATTATAGATGTTGGAAATGAACGAACTTATAAATAAAATTGAAAACCTTAAACATAGTGAGATTGCAAATATTATCGATAAAAGAATAGAGGATTTTAAAAAAATTGATAAAAATTCAAATGAGGAGTTATTTAAGGAGATATGTTTTTGTTTGTTAACTGCAAATTATAATGCTGAAAAAAGCATTAAAATTCAAAAAGAAATTGGAGATTGTTTTTTGACAGATTCTAAAGAAGAACTAACAAAAAAACTTAGAAATTATGGTCATAGATTTCCAAATGCTAGAGCAGAATATATCCAAGACTCATTGAATTGTAAAGATAAGTTAAAAGAAGTTATTCAATTTCCAGATAAAAAAGCATTAAGAGATTGGATTGTAAATAATGTAAAGGGTATTGGATATAAAGAAGCTAGTCATTTTCTAAGAAATGTAGGTTTTGATGATTATGCAATAATTGATTTTCATATAATCGATATATTAGTTAATAATAATATAATTAACAGACCAAAAACTCTAACAAAAAAAAGATATTTTGAAATAGAAGATGTATTAAGAAGACTAGCTAAAAAAACTGATCTAACCTTAGCAGAACTTGATTTGTATCTTTGGTACCTTGAAACAGGAAAAATATTGAAGTAACTATTGATGTTTAACCTAAAGGTTTTTAGAGGATTAGCATATCACGGATTTGGTGATTTAATTGGATTTCAATCTTACAGAGCAACAAAAATTGTTCCAAAAGGTTATTAGAGAATTTTGTGAAAAAGAAATAAAACCAATTGCTTCAAAAATTGATCAAGAGGAATATTTTCCGTTTGAACTTTATAAAAAAATGGGTAAAATGGGACTTATGGGAATGACTGTTCCTCAAGAATATGGTGGGGCAGGTATTGATAAAGTAAGTTATATGATTGCACTTGAGGAAATATCCAGATATTGCGGATCTACCGGACTTACTGTTGAAGCACATAATACTCTAGGTTGTGGTTATATCTATGAGCATGGTTCTGAAGAACAGAGAAAGAAATACCTTCCAAATTACACAAATGGTGAGAATTTTGCAGCCCTAGCAATAACTGAACCTAATGCGGGATCAGACGTTGCAGGACTTCAAACAACAGCAGTTCTTAATAAAGATGAATGGGTGATTAATGGTACAAAACAGTTCATTACTAGTGGTGATATCGCAGGAGTAACTATTGTAATGGCAAAAACTGACAAGGATAAAGGTGCCAAGGGGATATCAGCAATTCTTGTAGAAAAAGATACAGAAGGTTTTAAAGTGGGCCAATTAGAAGATAAACTTGGTCTTCGGGGCAGTAGAACAGCTGAGCTTATCTTTGAGGATTGCAGAGTACCTAAAGAAAATCTATTAGGAGAGTTAAATAAGGGATTTTATGGAGTAATGGATACTCTTGATAGAGGTAGAACAGCAGTTGGAGCAATGTCAGTAGGTATTGCTCGAGGTGCTCTTGAAGATAGTCTTGAATATGCACAACAAAGACAACAGTTTGGACGACCTATCGGTAAATTTCAAGCAATTCGTTGGATGATAGCAGACATGGCAACTGATATTGATGCTGCAAGACTACTTGTTTATAGAGCTGCATTTTTAGAAGATAACAAATTACCTTATTCAAAGGAAGGTGCTATGGCAAAACTATTTGCTTCAGAAATTGCAATGAGAGCAACAAATAAGGCAATTCAGATTTTTGGAGGTTATGGTTATACACGTGAATATCCTGTTGAAAGGTACTTTAGAGATGTAAAACTTTGTCAGATTGGTGAAGGCACCTCAGAAGTACAACGAATTGTCATATCAAAAAGATTAGGGTTATAGATTTAAATTTGGGGAGGAATTAATGCAGAAAAATGAGGGATATGATAATTTATACAAGAAGTTTAAATGGAACGTTCCAAAATATTACAATTTTGGTTTTGATGTTGTTGATAAATGGGCAGAAGACAGAACAAAACTTGCATTAATATCAATTGATAGAACTGGTAGAAGAGATAGATATCATACTTTTAGGGATTTATCAGTTGAATCCAATCGTTATGTAAATGCTTTAAAACGAATTGGTATAAAAAAAGGTGATAGAGTACTTGTAATATTACAAAGTATTCCTGAATGGTATATTGCTTTAATTGGAATGTTTAAACTTGGTGTAATTCCAATGCCTGGTACAGTTCTATTAACTTCAAAAGACATTGAATATAGAGTAAATCGTGCTGAAGCAAATATGATTTTTACAGATTTAAATCATGCAGACCTTGTTGATGGAATTAAATCAAAATGTCCAACACTCAAATATTTAATGCTTGTGGATGGAAAAAGAAAAGGATGGTTAAACTATCTTGAGGAAATGGATAAATCTTCTTATGAATGTATACAAAAAGATTTTGGTAAAACTAAATCAACTGATTCAATGCTTATATATTTTACATCAGGAACCACGGGTCCACCTAAAATGGTACTTCATACACATAGCTATCCTCTAGGTCATGAGGTAACTGCTAGATTTGCTCAATCACTGACAGATAAGGATTTACATTGGACTGTTTCAGAAACTGGATGGGCAAAAGCTGCTTGGGGAAAGCTTTTTGGTCAAATGCTTGTCGGTGCTGCTGTAATCCAATGGGAAACACCAGGAAGATTTGATGCTGATGGTTTATTGTGGGCATTGGAGAGATATGGAGTAACCTCTTTTTGTGCACCACCAACGGTTTATCGTTTATTAATTCAAATGGATTTAAAAAAATATAATTTAAAACTACGTCATTCTATGAGTGCAGGTGAACCGTTAAACCCTGAGGTAATTCGTGTTTGGAAAGATACTTTTGGTTTAGAAATCTATGATTTTTATGGACAAACTGAAACTGTATGCGTTCTGTCAAATTATCCATTTATGCCAATAAAATATGGTTCAGTTGGCAAGCCAACACCAGGTCATGATGTAAGAATTGTTGATGATAATGGAAATGAATTACCAGCAAATGAAGAAGGAAATATTGCTCTTTATATTGATAAGGTCCGTCCACCAGGACTCTTCAAGGAATACTGGAAAGATAAAGAAGCAATGAAAAAATCATTTAGAGGAAACTATTATTTTACAGGTGATAGAGGTTATAAAGACGAAGATGGTTATTTCTGGTTTGTAGGAAGAGATGATGATGTAATAAAATCGTCTGGTTATAGAATAGGTCCTTTTGAAGTAGAATCAGCATTGATGGAGCATGATGCAGTTGCAGAATGTGCTGTTATTGGATCAAATGACCCAAAAAAAGTTAGAGGTATTGTTGTAAAAGCAGTAATAGTTCTCTCAAAAGGTTATAAACCATCAGAAAGACTTACTAAAGAATTACAAGATCATGTAAAAAAAACAACTGCACCTTACAAGTATCCAAGAATTATTGATTATGTTGATGAGCTTCCAAAAACAATATCTGGAAAAATTTTAAGAAGAGAGTTAAGAAAAAACAATTAATTTTATTTATATGGTAAAAATTCTTTTCCCAACAATTCTCGTCCAATAATTATTCTCATAATATTCATTGTACCTTCTGCACCAATAGAATAAGACCTTACACCTCTTATGCCCATTTCAACAGGAAACTCTTTTGTATAACCAAGTGCACCTAACCAATCTGCAACTTCATTCATAACACCAAATGCATAGATTGGAGCTCGAAGTTTTGCAATAGCTGCAGCTAGTGCTACATCATTATGATTGGCCTTTTTATCCTTATACATTCTATCCATTACCCAGGCAGCACGATAGACTTGGAGTTTTACTGCATCAATATTACAATGATGTTCTGCTAAAGGAAACTGAATTCCTTCATAACTTCCAAGAGGTCTACCAAATGCTTTACGATTTTTTATATGTTCAATGCCAAGTTCTAAAGCAGCTTCAGATGCTCCTACACAAGTAGCTCCAATTAAAACACGTGCTGCTGAAAAACCCTCCATAGCATAGTAGAAACCTCTGTTTAAATCTCCAATTAGATTATAATCTGGAAGTTCAACATTATTCATAGTAAAACCTCCAGTTGAAATCCCCATTCTACCCATATCCTCAAACAAGGTTGTTTCAATTTTTTTCATATCTTTTAAAGGAACAGCAAAAAATGAAAAACCTTTATGACCTTTAGATGGGTCGGTTCTTGCAAGAGTAAGATGAACACCTCCCCAGTTACTAGACTCTGATATACCACTAATGTATATTTTCTCACCATTAAGTATCCAATTTTTCCCTTTTTTTTCTGCCTTTGTTTTGGCAGCACCTAAAATATCAGATCCACCCTCAGGTTCTGTTACAGCAATACCACAGAAAGCTTCTCCAGAGGTTACTTTATTTAAATATTCCTTTTTAATTTTATCTGTACCGTATCTACTGAAAATAAAACCCCATGCTGCCTCAACAAGATAAAGTACAGGTATTGCTAAACTAATATCTGCTCGACCTAGTTCTTCAGCTGCAATACTAGCCATAGTCCAGTCAACACCTGCTCCTCCATAATCTTGTGAAGCAGTAGGAGCTAGTAAACCAAGTTTTCCCATATCCTTTATTATTTCCACTGGAATTTTTTTATTAGTATCAATTTCTCTAACCCTTGGTTTAATTTTCTTCTGAGCAAAATCACGAACTGTTCTTCTCCAAATTTCTTGTTCTTCAGTCCAACTAAAATCCATCTTTTTTTTACCTCCTCCAGTACCCTTCGGTTAGGAGGAGTATCATAAAATCGTTATAATAAGTTTGTTATAATTTTAGCTTTCTATCAGGAGATAGAAATTTATATAATTAATTTAATACGGAGTCGGGGAGAAAGAATGGCTTTCAAAAATACATTTATACCTTATGGAGGATATTGGAGTACACCATTTTGTGCTTGGCAAAAAAGTTTTCAGAACCTTCATGCAGTTAAATTTGCTGCTGAGATAGGTTCAAGATTTCTGAAAGAAAAAAAAATATCACCCAAAGAATTTGATGAATTGATTTTTGGAATTACAATACCTCAAACATCTATTTTTTATGGTACGCCTTGGTTAGCAGGAATGCTTGGTGCAGAAAATATAACAGGACCTATGATTGGTCAAGCTTGTGCAACAGGTGCAAGAGGTGTTGAATTAGCAGCTCTTGCTATAGAATCTGGATTAAGAAAAAATATTTTTGTTGTTTATGCAGATAGATGTTCTAATGGTCCTTTACTAGTTTATCCAAACCCTGAAGCACCTGGTGCTACTCAAGATAAAGAAAGCTGGGTTTGGGATAACTTTGGAAATGATCCTTTTGCAAAAAATGCAATGGTTGAAACTGCTGAAAATGTAGCAAAAGAAATAGGAATTTCAAGAGAAGATCAAGATAAAATTACTCTTCTTCGTTACCAACAATATATTGATTCAACAAAAAACAATAGAGCCTTTCAAAAAAAGTATATGATATCACCAGTTGAAGTGAAAGATAGAAAAGGAAGAAAAGTTATTTCAACAGTTGATGGTGATGAAGGAATTTTTCCAACTACTACAGAAGGTCTTTCAAAACTTAGACCAGTAATACCTAATGGTACTGTTACTTTTGGAACCCAAACTCATCCTGCTGATGGAAATTGTGGAATTATTGTTACAAATCGCGAGAAAGCAAAAGAATTAAGTAAAAATAAAAAAATAGAAATTCAAGTCTTATCATATGGTGAAGGTAGGGCAAAAAAGGGTTATATGGCAAAGGCAATTATTCCAGCAGCTAAAATGGCTCTCAAACAAGCAAATTTATCTATTAAAGATATCAGTGCAATAAAAACACATAATCCTTTTGCAGTAAATGATATTTACTTTTGCAGAGAAATGGATATTGACTGGAAAGATATGAACAATTATGGTTCTTCACTGATATATGGACATCCACAAGCACCTACTGGTGCAAGACTAATAATTGAACTTATTGAGGAATTGGTTGAAAAGGATGGAGGTTTGGGTCTATTTGATGGTTGTGCCGCTGGTGATACAGGTGCTGCTATTGTTATTAAGGTTAGTATTGAATGATACTTTTTAATTTTGGATGAATAGCTATGAATATACAAAAAGTGGGAATTATTGGTGCTGGAAACATGGGTAGTGGAATTGCGCAGAAGGTTGCTCAAGAAGGTATATCTGTAGTAATGTTAGATGTTGAAGAAAAATTTGTTAAAAATGGTTTAAATAATATTAAAAAAACTCTTTCAGAAGCAGTTGAAAGAAAGATATTATCCGAGGATCAAACAGATGAAATATTAAATCGCATTTCTGGAACTACAAATAAAGATGAATTAAAAGATGCAGATATTATTATTGAAGCAGTATTTGAAGATTTTGAGGTTAAAAAGAATCTTTTTAATAATCTTGATAAAATTTGTAAAGAAAAAACAGTATTTGCTACTAATACCTCTTCTTTTTCAATATCTGAATTAGGGTCATCAATAAAAAGAAATGATAAGTTCATTGGTCTACATTTTTTCTATCATCCTGCTAAAAACCGTTTACTAGAAATTATACCTGGTAAAAATACATCTCAAAATACAATAGATTTAGCTGAGGTCTTTTCAAAGATAATAGGAAAAACTGCGATAAATGTATTAGATTCACCAGGATTTGCTGTAAATCGTTTTTTTGTACCATGGTTAAATGAATCAACTAGAATACTTGAAGAAAATATTGCAAACATTCCAACAATCGATGATGTGGCAAAAAAGGTTTTTAAAATACCAATTGGCCCGTTTGAACTGATGAATTTGACAGGTATTCCAATTGCATATCACTCGACTGTAAGTCTGGGAGAAAAATTAGGTGATTTCTATAATCCTAGTAATTTACTAAAAAATCAATTTGAAAAAAAAGAGGAATGGAATCTTAATGGACAAATTGATTTATCAAAAGTAAAGATAATAGAAGAGCGTTTACTTGGTACGGTTTTTATTGTAGCATGCTACCTTGTAGAAGAAGGTGTATCAAGTATTGAGGATATTGATAGAGGAGCAAAAATTGGTCTTAGATGGAGAAGAGGTCCATTTGAAATAATGAATAAATATGGAATAGAACGCTCTTATGAAATCGTTAAAAAATATGTTGAAAAATATCATATGCTTGGGATACCTTCAATTCTTGAGAAACAAAATAAATCTAAAAAAATTTGGAAATTTAATTTTGTTGATTTGAAAATCAAAGATAACATTGCTAAAATTATAATAAACAGGCCAGAAGCAATGAACTCGATTAATGAGGAAGTAATAAATCAACTTGATAAAAAATTCATTGAAGCAAACAACAATTCAAAAGTAAAAGGAATCGTACTTGAGGGTGCGGGAAAAGCTTTTATTGCTGGTGCAGACATTCAATACTTTATTAATAAAATCGAACAAAACAAAATAGATGACATATACAATTTTACAAAATATGGGCATTCTGTAATAAATAAGATTGATGAATCTAACAAACCAGTTATTGTAAAACTTGATGGAATTGCCTTGGGCGGTGGAGCTGAAATTGCACTTGCTGCAGATACTATTGTTGCAACAGAAAAGGGTTGTATTGGTTTTCCAGAAACCGGTATCGGAATTTATCCAGGTTTAGGAGGAACTCAGAGAACTACAAAATATATTGGAAAAGAACTAGCAAAATACCTTATATTTACTGGTAAAATCCTTGATGCGAAATCTGCTCACTCAATTGGTTTAATTGAATATGTTTTTAATCAAGATGAAATAGACAATAAGATATTTGAACTTGTTTTAGGCGGTAATGTAATAAAAAAATCAAATAAAAGACCATTAAAACTACCTGAAAATTTTCAAAAAATAAAGAATTTTTTCATAGATGAAAATATCGATTCTATATTATCTGGAAGTAAAGACTTAGATGAATTAGGACAAAAACTAGCAAAAATTATATCTTATAAGGCGCCAATAGCAATCAAACTTGCAAATAAAATCATTGATGAAGGAAATCTTCTAGATCTAAAAGAAGGATTAAAACTAGAACTTGACAGCCTATCAAAGATTTTTTCAACCGATGATGCTTTAGAAGGGCTTCGATCAATAATAAAAAGACAAAGACCAAACTTTAAAGGAAATTAGCGGATTAATAAATTACTAACAAATTATCTAAGAAAAATATATTTTATTCATTTAATATGACCTTCTTGTTCAAGCCATTCTTTAACTTTTTTCATGCCTTGGTTATAATCAATTTTTGGTTTATATTTAAGAATTTTTTCCGCCTTTTTAATATCAATGATTTTATCATTTGAAAAAATACTGACAGCTAACGGAGTTACCCATGGCTTAAAATTTGTTATCTTGTTTAAAAATATCATAAATTTTGCAATTATTAATCCTTGTCTTCTTGAAAAATTTCTCTCAATTGGTCTTTTTCCAATTATTTTTGCTAAATCATTAAGATATTTGCCCCAAGTTATTGAATAATCCCCGTCATTTATATCAATAATTTGTCCTATTGCCTTTGGTTCAGTAATTGCCTTAATCATAGGATCAAGAAGATTTTCTATATATGTATGTAAAAAAATCCCATTTCCTTTATTAATTAATGCAACTCTATTTTTTTTGATTGATTCTATTGGTCTTAATACCCAAGTTGTAGCTCCAGGTCCATAAACATTTCCAGGTATAATTATCACGACTGGGAACTTTTCTTTTTTGAATTTTTCTAATAAATATTTTTCTGCTAATTTTTTTGTTATATTATAATATCCAAATCTTTTTTCTTGTTCGTAACCCATATGGCTAATAAAAATAAATCTCTTAAGATTATATTTTTCACATGCATTTACTAAATTTTTTGTTCCCTCAACATTTATTTTATAAAAAAGATCTCTTGAACCATAATCTTTTACTAATGCAGCACAATGAATAACTACATCAATATTTCCAGGTATTTTTTTTAAGTCTGAAGGTTTAGTCAAGTCACATTGTATATATTCAATTTTTTTCTCAAAAAATTCTGGTTTTTTATTGTGATATATTGCTTTTACTTTATAACCTTCTTTTACTAATCTTTTTATTATGGCACTTCCAATAAAGCCTGTAGAACCTGTTACTAGACAATTCATGTATACCACATAAATTAATTTTTTCTTTTTATAATCATCGAGATATTGACAATAAATTTTTTTACTTCTAAAAAATTATCCTATAAAACAAAAATTAAGGATTTTGATTTCAATACTACCTAATCTACTAAAAGAATCCTCAGCAGTAATCAAAATAGTATATATTCCAAATGCTCTTCCAGTCCAATACCATTCATATAATTTCCATTCACTACAGTAACTTATATTAACTTGTTCTTTTCCATTAAGATAAACCTTAACAATTAAATCTTCACTTTTATCAATGTCATCAACAGCACTAAATATTATTGGTCTTAATCTGAATCCTCCCAAGGATATTGAATCAGCAATCAAATTAAAAGGTAATAATATTAATGGAATGCCAGAATAATGTAAATAACCTATCTTTGGATTTGTTATGTCAATAATTGGTGGTTTATTTTCACCATATGGTTTCATTAATGGATATTTATCAATGTTATCTCCACCAGGTATTAAATATGGTATGTCTCCAATTCCATCTGAATCTTCATCAGTTCCATTGTAGTCACTCCAATAATTTCCACCTGAAGGATAACCATTGTGCCATTTATTACTAAACTGATCTTCAGCATTCTTAGTATTGTTTATAAAATTGTTATGATATATGATATTGTTATAACAATAACAACAAATTTTAATTCCAAAGTTCTGATTATAAGCAAAAGTATTTCCAGTTATGTTGTTATATTCATGATAAAGACTCATATGTAAGCCTCTTTGAGTATTATTCAAGATTATATTATTGATAATCTTGTTATATTTACAAGGTCCTGGTCCTGATAAAGTCCAATGAAGCCCAATTCCATAAATATTATTCTGAACAATATTACTTGAAATTACATTGTAGGAAGAATTTGCTAAATATATTCCCTCAAGGGAATTATCTGTTATAATATTATTAAATATTGTAGTATCATTGGATGATATTAATCTGATAGCATATCTGCCATTTTTAACTGTGAATCCAGATAATCTAACATTACTAGCATAAATTTCAATAATATCCTCATTTTCTTTTTTTATAACAGTAGAATTCTTGTCTTCTCCCTTTAAATCTATGGATTTATTAACTATTATGTTTTCAATATAGGGTGAAGAATCATCATAAACAAATATTATATCTCCATCAGATGCATCATTTATCGCGCTTTGAATAGTTGTATAGTTGTTTACTCCAGTTCCTCCAACATATAAGGTATTTCCTGAAGTTATTTTTGCATCAATTATAATAAGTTGTGTCTGTTTATGATTCAAAACTAAGGAGTTATCTGTAGATGAAACAATATCTATACAAACAATTAAAATTAATATTGATAATGTAATTACTTTTGTAAGAATTGTTTTTGGTTTCAATATATAAGTCCCCTAAATGATTATTATTACTATGGGACAAACAATATATAAATACTATGCTAAAAAATAAATAAAAATTACAAAAAAGAAATTTATATGAATTTTTTATTTATTTTTCCAAACCGGTTGTCTTTTTTCAAGAAATGCAGAAAGTCCCTCATTTGCATCGATTGTTTTCATAAGCTCATTTAAGTAAATATCTTCAATTTTCTTAATAGAATCAGAATAATTTTTAGTGGCTCCCTCTATAATTGCTCGCTTTGTAAGCTTTAGAACAATTGCACTATTACTAGCAATTTTTTCATTTATAAGTTTTTCAGCTTCTTCATCAAAATTATCAACAGGTAGTACATGGTTAACAAGACCTATTTCTTTTGCTTCATTTGCACTAATCACTTCACCCGTGATAATAAGCTCTAATGCTTTTTTATTATACATTAATTTAGGAAAAATTGCAGCAGCTATTGGAGGAAATACTCCAACTTTTATCTCAGGTTGCCCAAATTTTGATTTTTCAGAAGCAATTACTATATCACAAAATGTTGCAACTTCACAACCACCTCCAAGGGCAGCACCATTTACAAGTGCAACTGTGGGAGCATTTATATTATGAAGATTAGTAAAAATTTCATGAAACACTTGAATCATTTCTTTAACTTTTTCTTTTGTATGATCGGATATATCAACTCCAGCTGAAAATGCTTTTCCATTTGCATTGAATATAAGAACTTTTAAATTTTTATCTTTAAATACTTTCAATGCTTGATTAATTTCTTTCATCATCTCTATGTTAAGAATATTGAGAGGTAAATTATTGAAAGTAATTTTTCCAATCATGTTTTTCTCTTCAATTTGAATTAATTTAAAATCCATTTTGTCACCCCAATTTAGATAATATTGATTGTTGCTCTACCAAGAATCTTACCTCCTTCAAGATCATGAATTGCATTTTCCAACTTGTCTAATGTATAATCTTTGTTAGTTACTAGTAAGTTTAAATCAACAATTCCATCTTCTACAGCTTTTACATTTTCTTCCAACTCATTCATCGGACAAGCCCAAGTTCCATTAATTGTTAAATATTTGTCCATAATTTTTTGATTAAGAAAGTCTTGAACAGGTCTTGGAGGCCAACCAACTTGAATAACAGTTCGGTTTTTACTAACTGTTTCAACTGCTACTGGAAAGGTATCAGCAACCCCAGAACAATCAAGCACACAGTCAACCTGGAATTTATCTTCTGCAAAATGAGAACTAATATGTCTTGCTAGTCCAGAAATTGCTTTTGCTTTTTCTCTGCCCGAAAGGTCATTGATATTAATTTTATTTTCTTCGAAAAAGGATTTCATATTAACTGTATGAGTAGCACCTAGTTTTTTTGCAAAATCAAGCTTTTTATCAAAAATGTCGACTGCAAGGATGTTTTTTGCTTGAAAATATCTTGAAGAAAGGTTTACGGTAGGTCCACCTACACCACCAACTCCAAAAACAACTACATTTTTTCCTCTTAACCAATGAGTTTTTTGTTGAAACAAATTTTTATAGTTTGATGAATTTTGAACTATATGCGGAGGAACAGATCTACTTTTTAAGGCATGAAATGGAGTAGATACCGCATCTGGAATTATACAGGCTTCATCAAGAGGAACGCTATCCTTTATTCTAAATGCATATTTTGAAGGAACAGCAATATATTCTGCATCCCCACCATGAACTCCATGACCAATAAATATTGAATTTTTACATCTATTTGTCAATCCTTCTCTGCATGCAGGACAATTTTCATCTTCACAACCAGGATAAACTGGTGGAATGATTACATGGTCACCTTCTTGTAAATTTTTTGAAGATTTACCAATTTCTTCAACGATACCTGCAATTTCATGGCCTATGATTAGTGGGGGTTTGAATGGAACAAAACCGCGATATAAAGTTCTATCTGTACTACATAATCCAGTGTATTTTGACCTAATTAGAACTTCTGATTCTTTAATGACTGGATCTTTAAAATCAGTTACAATATTTAGCTCTTCTTTTCCATATAAAACCGCAGCTTTCATATCTTTCCCCCGGCTTCTGTGATAAGATGAAGAGTATATAATATTATTTGTTTAAGGGAGTATTTTATTAAAAAAATTATAAATAACATTTACATTATTCAGCATAAATACTTTGAACAAGAGGGAGGTTAAATATGTCTTTAGATTGGTTGCCAAAAGATGATAAAATAAAGAACCATGATTTATGGAGTGATGAATATTTTAGTCAAGAACCACCAAGCATTATTTATAAATTAAAACCTGTTGTCGACAATGAGGGAAACAAAGTAAAGGGTTTGAATTCCGCTTGGATTATACTTAATAATCCTGATCAATACAATTCATATACAACAGATATGGTAAAGGGAGTTATTGCAGGATTTCATAAAGCATCTATGGATAGAAGTGTAGTTGCAGCAATATTTACTGCAGTTGGAGATAAGGCTTTTTGTACTGGTGGAAACACAAAAGAGTATGCTGAATATTATAGTGGTAGACCTAATGAATATGGATTATACATGGATCTTTTCAATGCTATGGTTGATTCAATTTTAAATTGTAAAAAACCAACTATATGTCGTGTAAATGGTATGCGAGTTGCTGGTGGTCAAGAAATAGGTATGGCCTGTGATATTGCAGTATCATCAGACTTAGCAATATATGGTCAAGCTGGACCACGTCATGGCTCTGCACCTGATGGTGGATCCACTGATTTTCTCCCTTGGATGCTATGTATTGAGGATGCTATGTGGAATTGTATTTCTTGTGAATTATGGTCTGCTTATAAAGCAAAAAGATTAAGTCTCATTAGCAAAGTTGTTCCTATTTTAAAACAAGATAACAAATTCATAAGAAATCCAACAGTGATAATAGATAAATACATTCAAGACGGAGAAATTGTTTATGGAGAATTTTTAAAGGGTGAAAAATTTAAAAAAGCCCGTGAAATCATAAAATCAACTCCGACTGATTTTAAACTATTAGACAAAGCTGTTGACGACATTGTATGGACTTATACAAATCTCATGCCTGGATGTCTTATGAAATCTATAGATGGAATTAGAATGAAAAAGAAGTTTTTCTGGGATCAAACAAAACTAGCAAATAGACATTGGCTTGCAGCAAATATGGCAACTGAGGCGTTTCTTGGATTCAATGCATTCAATAATAGAAAAACAACTGGAAAAGATGTAATTGATTTTGTTAAATACAGACAACTTTTAGCAGAAGGTCATCCATTTGATGATAAACTAAAAGAAGCAGTATTACCAAAACCATTGAAAAAATCCTAAATATTATTGTTTTTCTATTGTATAATAGAGTTTAATTTCAGGTATTTCTTCAAACATCCGAGGTACAACTTTTACCTTCATATTAATCTTGAGATCATTTTCTGGAATATCTCCAATCCAAGATATCAAGCGCCCACCTTCTTCAAGGTCAACAACTCCCAAAGTATAGGGTGCAATATCTTCAAAACCTTTTGGTGCTGCATAAATTTTTGTAAAACTATGAAGTTTACCCCTACCTGAAAATTCAATCCATTGAAAAGTATCACTCATACATTTTAGACAATCTGCACGGGGTGGAAAATACAATTCACCACATATCTTACATTTTGTTCCCATTAGTTTTCCCTTTTGAAGATAATCTGAAAATTTATCCACCTTAGTATACGGTGTAAAATTTATTTTTCCAAAGTATTTGAAGGGCATAATTTCACCTTTTTAGAATATTTACAAAGGTATATTGTCCAATTCCACCAACATTATGTGTAAGACCAATTTCTGCACCAGAAACTTGTCTTTTTCCTGCCTCCCCTCTTAATTGTTTTACGATTTCAGTAGTCATTGAAACACCTGTTGCACCAACAGGGTGACCCTTAGCTTTCAAACCTCCATCTACATTTACTGGGGTTTGACCACCAATGTATGATTGTTTTTCTTCAATGAACTTTCCACCTTTACCTTTATCACAGAAACCAAGATTTTCATATGCCATGATTTCTGCTATTGTAAAACAATCATGAACATCTGCTACAGATATATCAGATGGTTTTACTTTAGCTTGTGAATATGCTTGTTTTGCTGCTTCTATTGCACTTGGAATTTCAACAAGATTAGGTCTTCTAAGTAGAGACATTTGTGCAGAAGCAGAACCTAATCCCTCAAACCAAATCGGTGTGTCATTGAATTTCTTTGCTAGTTTTTCATTTGTTAAAATAACACAAGCCGCACCATCGGCATTAGCACAACAATCAAAGACATTAACAGGAGATGCAACATCATCTGAACCAAGTACTCTTTCCTTTGTAACTTCCTTTTGAAAAAATGCATATGGGTTCATTGCACCATAAAAGTGGTTTTTCACAGCAACAAGAGCCATTTGTTCCTTTGTTGTGCCAAACTCATACATGTGCCTTTTTGCATATAATGCATAATAACCAGGAAATGTAGTTCCAAAAATTGATTCCCATTGAACGTCTCCCACTCTACCCATTAAAGCTAAAATTTCCTCTGTAGATAATTCCCTCATTTTTTGCACTCCGATTACTGCAACGATATCATGCATTCCTGATTTAATTGACATATAGGCTGTTCTAATAGCAGCACTTCCAGATGCACAGGCTGCTTCAGTAAGCCAAGTTGATTTTGGATTCATTCCAACATATTCTGCTACCACTCCAGGTAACGAACGCTGCATATGATATTCAGGAACTGATCCAACGATTAATGCATCGATATCTTCTCTTCTAAGATTATTTGCATTTTCTATTGCTTCTTTAAAGGGTTCAAAAGCTAATTCCTGAACAGTTGCATCACTACGATTTCCAAATTTTCCATGACCTATACCAATAATTCCTACTTTCAATATTTCACCAACTATCTAAATGTATTGACCACCATCAACCTTAATTACCTCACCTGTTATGTGTCTTGATTTTTCACCACATAAAAAAAGAACTACATTTGCAACGTCTTCTGTAGATGCAATCCGGCCCAAAACAGTTTCATCTACTGCCTTTTGAAGAAATTCAGTAGGAATATTTTTTGCCATTTCAGTCATAACCATTCCTGGTGCAACTGCATTTACATTAACATTGAATTTACCAAGCTCTTTGGCAAGAGCTTTAGTAAGTGATATTATACCGCCTTTTGAAGCTGAGTAATTGCACTGTCCAAATTTTCCTCTTAGACCATTGATTGATGTGATATTTACAATTTTTCCAGATCTTTTGTCCTTGAAATATGAAGCTGCTAATTTATTATAAATAAAATAACCCTTAAGATTAACGTTAATAACATTATCCCAATCATTTTCACTCATTTTCCAAATTACTCGGTCAATATTTATTCCAGCATTGCAGACAAGGATATCGAGTCCTCCAAACTCCTCAATTACTTTTTTAAACATTCCTTCTGCATGACTATAATTAGTCACATCTGCCTTAATAATAAGACAAGTCTTCCCAAACTTTTCAATTTTTTTAGCAACTTCTTTTGCCTCAGTATCATGTTTACGATAATTAATCGCTACATTAGCACCTTGCCGAGCTAGTTCAACTGCGATGGTTGCACCAATTCCAATGCTTCCACCAGTAATAATTGCAGATTTTCCTTCAAACTCCATTTTTGCTCCTCCATTGTAAGAATATATAACAAATGAATTTTGATAGTATGCCAAACTATTATTTTATTTTTTGGTGAAATAAGTTTTTTATATATTCTTATTAAATAATTATAAATTAATTTATTTGACTATTAAATAAAATTATTTTAGAATTTTTGAAGTATAAAAAAAGTTATTTATTGGATTTTAACCTCAATTATATTTTTAACCAAACATTTAAATTAAAAATACCAATTAGGGCTTTACTATACCTGTGTTTTAGGGAGGCATGAAAAAAACGAAGAAAATATTTATCCATACACATTCATGTAAGTTAAGATATCTTGATGCAACTAGAATATCAAAATATTTTTCTCGAAATAATTATAAAATTGTTAATAAACCAAAAGACGCAGATATAATTTTTTTCTTAACTTGTGGGGCATTTGACCATCTTGCAGATGAATCATTACGTATGGTTAAGGAGTTTCAAAAATATGATGCAGAACTAATTGTTGGTGGTTGCCTACCAGAAATTGAGAAAGAAAAGCTAGGTTCTATTTTTAATGGTAGAATAATTAATACAAAAGACTTAGATAAAAACCCTGATAAGATGGATGAACTTTTCCCAGATAATATTGTAAAATTTAGAAATATTGATGATGCAAATGTTTCTTATGCTAACTTAAATGAAGGAAATTTTATAGGGGCTTTAAAGCATTTTATTGGAAAAATTGGTTGGTTGGAAAAATTCTTTATTACTATTCAAACCCAAATTTTTAAATGTGTTTATGGTAAACATTCTTTTTTCTATAATATTTTGTTAGATGAACCGATGTTTAGAATGAGAATTTCTTGGGGATGTAATAGTAATTGTTCTTATTGTGGAATAAAAATGGCAATTGGGCCTCATAAAAGCAAACCTATTGAAAAAGTTTTACAGGAATTTAATTCAGGTCTTAAAGAAGGTCAAAAGCATTTTATGATGAATGCAGATGATATCGGTGCATATGGGACTGATATTGGCTCTAGTTTTGCAGAATTGTTAGATAAAATGACAAAAATCCCTGGTGATTATTTCATTTCAATAGCAAATCTAAGTCCACGATGGGTCATTAAATACATTGATTATCTTGAAGAGATAATGAAACGAGAAAAGATTATAAGAATAGGAGTTCCAGTACAATCTGGTAGTAATCGGATTTTAAAACTTATGAATCGTTTCAATGATAAAGATAAGATAAAGGATTCTTTATTAAGATTGAAAAAGGTTTTTCCAAAGCTTTCCATTCATACTCATATTATAGTAGGATTTCCAACTGAAACTGAAGATGAATTTAAACAAACCTTAGCGTTTATTAAGGATTGTAAATTTAGTGCTGGTCAATTAATGCCTTTTTCATCCAAATCTGGTTCTGATGCTGCAAGTTTAGAACCAAAAATTCCTATGGATGAAATTAACAAAAGGCTGTTATATGCTAGAGATTTCTTTAGAAAAGAAGGATACAGTGTAAATTATAAATCAAGAGGTAGAACCTTTTTATTTGATAAACTTGATTACCAATTATAATTAAATTTTTATTCTATTATCTATTAAAAGAGAATAAACAAAAATATTTATATATAGCTTTAATATAGCTATAATATAGCTATGGGGTTTTTATGGTAAGTCCATCAAAATTTGAGGTATATGGTCAAGAAATGCTTGAAAAAATTGTAAAAAAATGCGGTAATAGCGGTCGAATTTATCTTCCACCAGATTGGGTCGATAAAAAAGTCAAGATTATCAGGATTGATTGAGGATGATAAAAATGACAGAAATTACTGTAAGACCAATGAATGTAAAAGATATTACTCAGGCAGTAAATATTCATAAGAGAGTTATAAGGGAAGGACTTAGTCAAGATTTAGATTATGAAATTACTGAACTTTTTGTTTCTTTTATCAAAAAAACACCTAAAACTTGCTTGGTTGCGGAAATCAATAACAATGTAGCAGGTTTTATTATTGGTGTTATAAAAGAGTGGGGATTTGGTGTAGAACGCTCTGGATGGATTGAGATGATAGAAGTTGATCCTAAGATTATGGGTAAAGGTGTAGGAAAATCACTAGGTGAAGCTTTGATAAAATATTTTACAGACGAGGGGATTAAAGAAGTTTATACTTCAGTAAAATGGGATAGTGGAGATTTAATAGCTTTTTTTAAATCTATAGGATTTGATAAGAGCAATTTTATCAATTTAGAATATAAATCAGATTAAATTTAAAATTAAAAAGGGAGTGATATAATTGATTGAACAATTCAAGCAAATTGAAAAAAATCGACATGATTATGCTAAAGATTGGAAAAAAAAGAAAGATGGAAAGGTATTAGGTTACTTTTGTACCTATGTACCTGAAGAGATTTTATATGCTGCTGGAGTGCTACCTGTACGTATTTTAGGTAGTCACGAACCTCAAGATGTAACTGAACCCCACATTTTTGGTATGTTCTGTCCTTTTTGTAGAGATTGTCTTGCTCAAGGGCTAAAAAACAGATATAAATATCTTGATGGTTTAATGATAGCTCAATCTTGTCTCCATATTAGACAGGCTTATACAAGTTGGATTAAGCATAGACCTGTAGATTTTAGTAAATTTCTTTGTATGCCTCATAAGGTACAGAGCCCACATGCATATGAATTCTTGACTGAAGAATATAAAGTTTTTAAAAAGGAATTGGAGAATTGGACAGGCAATAAAATTACAGACAACGATTTAGACAAAGCTATTGAAGTTTATAATGAAAATCGCCGTCTTATGAGGAAATTATATGATCTAAGGAAGCGTGATAAACCACCTTTAACAGGTGAACAAGTTATGGAAGTTGTTATGGCAATGCAGATGACTGATAAAGCTGAGCATAATAAGATGTTGAAGGAACTTTTAAAAAAAATAGAGAATTATATCCCAGATAGAGAAACAGGTAGTCGATTGATGATACTTGGTTCTGAGGATGATGACACTGTTTTTATGAATATGGTAGAAGAATCTGGTGCTACCTTTGTGATAGATGATCATTGTACGGGATCAAGATATTTTTGGAATGAGGTAGAAGATGGTAAAGATCCATTATCATCAATAGCAGCAAGATATGTAAATAGGATTCCCTGTCCTTCTAAGGATTGGGAAGAACGAAAAAGAATTCCTCATATTTTGAACCTTTGTAAAGATTGGAAAGTTGATGGAGTTATAATAATGCAGCAGAAGTTCTGTGATCCGCATGAACTTGATTTTGTAGCAATAAAGAAAGCATTAGAGGATGCTGGTATACCAACATTATTCTTAGAGTTTGATGTAACTGTGCCAATTGGACAGTTTAAGATTCGTGTTGAAGCATTTCTTGAAATGATTGGTGAGGAGGATTTATTCTAGGAGGAAAAAATATGGAACAAGAAGCAATATATCCAACTGAGAAATTGAAATGCTGGAAGAAGGTAAAAGATATTCGAATGAAGTTTTATCAGGATTATGCAGAAGCACATGATAAGGGTGGTCTTCGTTGGGCTGGTGGAGCTTGGACTTTTGATGCGATTCCAGCGGGTTTAGGAGAAGATGTTTATCCAATAACTAGTGAACCATATAGTGCAACAATTGCTTTTGATAAGGAGCTCTCACTAGAATGTATGGAGGCAACAGAAGTAAAAGGTTATCCTCGAGATTTATGTTCTTATATGAGAAATTACTGGGGTTCAATTATAACCGATAAATTTGCATTTGGATACAAAGATGGGGAGTTTGTCCCTAGATTCCAAGGTGCAAAACCTATAGGATTTCCAAAACCAGATTTCATCTGGCAGGATCATATTTGTTGTTCACATGCCAAATGGTATCAGGTCGTATCAGATCTTGAAGGTGGAATTCCTATGTTTACGGTTGATAATGCTGTTGGACCTTCTAATGAACTTACAGATAGTAAAATAAAATATGTTGTAGAACAATTGAAAGATGGAATAAAGTTTTTGGAAAAAACAACTGGTAGGGATTATGATGATGAACTGATGTTCAAGGCAATTAAGAATCATTTTGTTTCAACTTCTAAATGGGCAGAGTCGTGTGCATTAAATAAAGCCATACCTGCTCCACTAGATGAAAAAACTATTTATTCACTTTATGTTCTTGGAACTCTTCAAAAAGCTGGTAAGCAGGTTGCAGATTTTTATGAAAAAGACCTTCTTCCAGAAGTAAAAGATCGGGTCAAAAGAGGAATTGCTGCGGTTCCTAATGAACGTGTACGTGTGATGTCTGATACTCAACCTCCATGGAGTTTTTTAAGTATATTTAGATATTTAGAAAAATTTGGATGTGTCAGTGTTGGTTCATTATACACTTTTGGTTTGATTGGCCAATGGGAGGTAAAAAAAGATGGAACCTGGGGTGCCAAAAAAATTCCAGATGTTGAATTTACAAGCAGAGATCAGGCACTCTATGAATATGTTAAATATGAATTACATAAACCTGAATGGCAGCATTTCTATTCATGTCATCTGAAGAGTGATATGATGATTCGAATAGCAAAAGAATGGAAACTTAATGGAGTAATGCTTCATTACAACAGAGGTTGTGAGGGACTTACTGTTGGAATTGCTGAAAATAGACTAGCTTTACTTGATGCTGGATTTCCAGTAATGGCATTTGAAGGAAATAATGCAGATGAAAGAGAGTTTGATGAGGCTAGAACTAAGGCAAAAATTAATGCATTTATGGAGACGCTTGGAGTAAAATGAGGAGGCATTTAATATGATAACCATGGGTATTGATTTAGGTGCAAAAAATATTAAGGTAGTGATTTTGAAAGATAATAAGATAATTGGAAAATCAAATGTTCTCGCAGGATTTGATGTAGAAAAAAGCGCCCAGCAAGCAATTGATAAAGCTCTCAAAGAAGCAGGTATCACGAAGGATAAAATAGAAAAGACAATATCTACAGGAGCTGGAGATAAACTTGCTCCATTTTATGATGAGATCAAGTCGATTGTTGGATGTGATTCATTAGGAGCTGTATTTCTTCACCCTGCTGCAAGAAGTGTTATTGATGTAGGTGCTGAAGAAGGAAGAGGTATGAGATGTGATGAGACCGGAAAAATTATAGATTTTGAGGTAAATGAAAAATGTGCTGCAGGAGCAGGAGCCTTTACTGAGGCTATGTCTCGCGCACTTGAGGTAAAACTTGAAGAAATTGGCCCTCTTTCTTTGAAAGCTACAGAAGATATTCCAATGAATGCACAGTGTACAGTGTTTGCAGAATCAGAGGTTGTAACAATGGTACATAACAAAGTTTCAAAGGCAAATATGGCTAAAGCAGTTCATGATGCAATGGCAAGCAGGATTACATCAATGGTTAGAAAGATAGGCTTTAACAAAGATGTAGTTCTTGTTGGAGGAGTAGCAAATAACATTGGTTTTGTTGATTCTCTTAATAAAGATCTTGACCTTAAAGTTGTGATACCAAAAGATCCAGAGTTTGTTGGAGCTTTAGGTGCTGCACTTGCTGCAGCTGGTTGGAAGGGAGGTAAATAATATGGAAGAAAAAGCTGAACTTTGGAGATGGACAGAATCTCGTTGGACGAATACTGACCTAAATTGGAAAGGAAAATTGATTACTTCTGGAGTTGATGTAGGTTCAGTTAGTTCACAGGCTGTAATACTTGCTGATGGAGAGCTCTATGCTTATTCTAATATGAGAACTGGTTCTGATAGTCCTGATTCTGCTATGAAGGCAATAAACTGGGCTATGGAAGATACAGGTCTTAAATTGGATGATTTAACCTATACTGTTGGTACTGGATATGGTCGAGTTAATGTTCCATTTAGTCAACGAGCCATTACAGAAATTGCTTGTCATGCTCGTGGTGGTAACTTCATGTATGGGCCTTCAGTTAGAACAATTTTGGATATGGGTGGTCAGGATTGTAAAGCTATTCATTGTGATGAAAGAGGAAAGGTTACAAATTTTCTAATGAACGATAAATGTGCGGCGGGAACAGGACGAGGAATGGAAGTATTTGCCGATCTTTTGGGTGTATCTATTAATGACGTTGGAGATCTTTCTCTTGATGTTGATGAGGAACCACAGCCAGTAAGTAGTACTTGCGTAGTATATGCAAAAACCGAGGCTACAGGTTTACTTAGAGAAGGTTGGCCAAAGAATAAAGTTTTAGCAGCATATTGTTCAGCAATGGCTCATAGGATAATGACACTACTAGAAAGAATTGGTGTTGAGGAAGATTTTGCAATAACAGGTGGAATAGCAAAGAATAAAGGGGTAGTTACAAGACTTGAGAAAGAGGTTGGAATAAAAATCATGAAGACCACAGATTATGATACACAAATTGCAGGAGCCCTTGGTGCAGCACTTTTTGCTAAAGCTTTAGTTGAGAAAGGGAAAAAATAAATTTGAGGAATTTTCATGATAGCAAATTATGGATATAAGGATGGTTCTGGGGACTATTTCATTGCAATTGATACTGACAAATGTAATGGATGTAAGGATTGTATTGATGCTTGTCCATATGGAGTATTGGATGTTGGTCCTGATGAAAACGATCCTCTATCTGATGAAGAGGTAGCATTTGTAACAGAAGCCGAAAGAAAAAAGATAAAATACACCTGTGCTCCTTGTAAACCAATGAACAATAGACCACCTTTACCATGTATGGCTGTATGTAAAAAAGAAGCAATTTCACATTCCTGGTGAGATTATTTGGAAATAATTCCTCCAATCTTATTCGAAAATCGAGGTTTATTATGAGTGTAACTATAAATATCAATGGCAACAAGATTAAAGCCGAAGATGGGATGTCGATCTTAGAAGCTGCTCAAATTAATGAGATATATATCCCAAGGCTTTGTTATCATCCTAGTTTAGGTAGTTCACATGGTTTGAAACCTATAGATACAATTTACAGAGAGGATGGTAAATATCAGAATGATGATACAGGGCCAAAAGAAGGATTTAAGGGATGTCAACTCTGTCTTGTTGAGATAAATGGCCATGAAGGTCTATTTACCTCATGTGATACTATTGTTGAAGATGGGATGATTGTAAATTCTGAAACTGATGTGGTTAAGGAAGCACGTAGAAATAATCTTGCAGAGATATTAAAAGATCACCCTCATGCATGTCTTCAATGTGCTCAACAGGATGGCTGTTCAAGAACAGATTGTTCAACAAATGTTCCTGAAAGTGAAAGATGCTGTCCATTATTAGGACATTGTGAGCTTCAAAAGATTGCACAATATATAGGTATCAGACAGGATCTATCGAAATATGTATTTAAAGGCCTTCCTAAGCATAAAAATGAACCCCTCTTTGAGAGTGATTATAATTTATGTGTTTCTTGTTTAAGATGTGTACGAGCTTGTCGTGAATTAAGAGGTGTTGAGGCTATAGGATTCGTATTTAACAAAGAAAAGACCATTGTTGGACCATCAAAAAATTCAAATTTTAAAGAGTCAGACTGCAGGTTCTGTGGTGCTTGTGTCGAAGTTTGTCCTACAGGAGCAATGAGTGATAAAAATCTACCGAAAGGAGAAAAGGAAGAAGTCTTAGTTCCCTGCATTTCTAATTGCCCCGTTTGTTTGGATATTCCTAGATATATCAATCTTATTAATGAAGGAAATTATAATGATGCTGTTGCTGTAATAAGAGAAAGAATTCCATTTCCTAAAATATTAGGACAAGTATGTTTCCATCCTTGTGAGGATAAATGTCGTAGAGGTGAATTAGATCAACCAATGGCAATATGTGCTTTAAAAAGGTTCGCAGCTGAAAATGAGGATGATTCCTTCAAAATTAAAGGAAGAGAACCTACTGGAAAAAAGGTTGCTATTGTTGGGAGTGGCCCATCAGGGCTTACAGCAGCATATTATCTTGCATTATCTGGACATAGTGTTACTATTTTTGAAGCAGAGGAAAAGATTGGTGGTTTGTTAAGATATGCTATCCCTAATTACCGTTTGAATCCTGATTTATTAGATGCGGAAATGGAAATTTTTAATGAGTTGAATGTTGAATTTAGAATTAATACACAAATCGGGAATAAAATAACCTTATCTGATCTTTGTAAAGATTTTCAAGCTGTCTTTATAGGTACTGGTGCTTGGCTAAGTAAAAAAATTTCTGTTGAAGGTTCAAATCTTCAAGGGGTGGAATGGGGTTTAGATTTTTTAATGAATGTTAAAAAGAATAATGTGAAATCATTAAATGGTCAAGTATTTGTTATTGGTGGTGGAAATGTTGCAATGGATGTTGCAAGAACCGCAATTCGACTAGGTGCAAGCATTGTTCAACTTGCTTGTTTAGAATGTAGGGAAGAAATGCCAGCACATGATTGGGAAATAAAAGATGCTATGGATGAAGGAGTTAAAATGCATTCATCCTGGGGCCCTAAGAAAATTCTTGAAAAAAATGGAAAAATATCAGGAATTGAACTAATCAAATGTAATTCTGTATTTGATAAAAGAGGCAATTTTGATCCAAAATTTGATTCTTGCGAAACTAAAAATATTGATACTGATAAAATTATTTTAGCAATTGGACAAGTACCAAATCTCTCTTGGATGAAGGGAATTGATACAAAAAACGGGATGATAAAAATTAACAAAGATATGCAAACGAATATATCAAATGTTTTTGCAGGAGGGGAGGTTACAAGAGGTCCTGCATCTGTTGTAGAGGCTATAGCTGATGGAGCAACAGCTGCTTCATCAATTGATAGACTTCTTGGCGGTGACGGAAACATTTATAAGAAGATTATGTCGCCATATGAATTTAATCCATGTATTGGTAAAATTGATGGTTTTGCAGATATGGTTAGAATGATTGTTAAAAAAGTAAGTCCTATTGATAGAATAGATAATTTTAATATGGTTGAGACTTGCTATAATGAAAAACAAGCAAAACAAGAATCGATACGCTGTCTAAGATGTGATTTACGCTTAAAAATACTTCCAATTACATTTCCCCCAGATAGATGGCTCGAATTAAACAATAATAATATTGCAGAAGTTCCAGCTGTGGAAGGAGTGTACCAGCTTAGGGATGAAAATAAAGTTATAATAGTAATAAAAGGCACTCAAAATATTAAAGCAGACCTACAGCAAAAGCTTAAATCTGATACCAAAGCAAGATATTTCTGGTTTGAGCCTGATCCTATGTATACAAAACGGGAAAGTGAATTGATACAACAGTTCCTACAACAATTTGGGAAGATGCCAGAAGGTGATGGGGAGGGTGATGATATTGATGACCTCTTCTAAACTAAAAGTTGAAATATTGGTAGTTGGACCATTATTTTCAAATTGTTATATTGTGTGGGATGAAAAAACAAAAGAAGGAGCAGTAATTGATCCTGGCGATGATTCAATTTCTATCTTAAAAACTGTTGAAAAACTTGATATTAATATTAAATATATCTTAGCTACACATGGTCATTTTGATCATGTTGGTGCTGTTGCACCGTTAAGAAGAGAACTAAAAGCTGAATTTCTTGCTCATAAAGGTGATTTCTTTTTTATTGAAGATGGAGAAAATGCAGCTAGACGCTGGGGAATTAATATTGAACAGCCTCCAAGTCCTGATAGATTTATAGAAAACGGCGATAAGATAGAAATTGGAAATTTTCATTTAGAGGTAATCCATACTCCAGGTCATTCACCTGGCGGTATAAGTTTTTTATATGATAAAATGTTATTCGGAGGAGATACTCTTTTTCAAGGAAGTATAGGTAGAACAGATTTTCGAAAGGGCTCATTTGAGGAAATATCTGAATCTATTAAAACACGTCTTTACACATTACCTGATGATACTATTGTTTATACAGGCCATGGACCAATAACTACAATTGGTGATGAAAAAAAATATAATGCATTTGTTAGAGCATGATTTATGGATAAGTTAATTTCTAAACTTAAGAAATTTGTTTCAGTATCTGATCAAATTGTAGCATTTACAGGTGCTGGTTTTTCAGCTGAAAGCGGGATTTCCACATTTAGAGGAGCAGGTGGTCTTTGGTCTAAATATGACCCATCAATCTATGCAGATATTAATTATTTTAATCAGGATCCTACTTATTATTGGAACTTTTTTAAGGATGAGCGATATCCAGTAATTAAAAAAGCTAAACCAAATGATGGGCACTATGCTTTAGTAAAGCTTGAAAAACGAGGAAAGATTTTTCGAATAATAACACAAAATATTGATGGTCTGCATCAATTAGCAGGGTCTTCAAATGTAATTGAACTTCATGGTAATACTCGAAATATATTTTGTAGAAAATGTAATAAAAAATATTCCTTGGATGAAGTTTATACTATTTTAAAAAAAGAGTTACCACCTAGGTGTTCATGCGGTGGACTTTTAAAACCAAGTACAGTTCTTTTTGGTGAACCTTTACCCCAAGTCGCTCTTGATATGGCAAATATATCAGCTCGAAATTGTGATTTGTTTTTAGTTCTTGGTAGTTCCTTGGTTGTTTATCCTGCTGCATCTTTTCCAGAAATTGCTAAAAATAATGGTGCAAAATTAGTAATAGTTAATATTGATCCTACTCCTTTAGATGATATTGCTGATATAGTTATAAACGAGAGCACATCAAAGGTTCTTTCTGAATTAATTTAAATTTATAAGCGATAGTTTTATAGAAAAATTTTTATTAAATCAGATTACTATATATTACTAATAATGGGAGAGTAATTATTATGAAAAAAGCAATTGTCGGTATAATAATTTTTATGCTAATGATAGTATGTTCAATTTTTAGCAGTGCTGATATTTTAGGAAATGTTAAAACAACAAAAAATAATCTTATAGTTTTGGAAAAAGATTCTGTACTGCAATTAGATAAATTTTCTAATTATCAGACTGATCTTGATTGGGATTATACTAGTAATCCACCACATATGTATACAATTCCGTTAGGAAAAGTTGGAATTGGTACAACAAATCCATCAGCAAAGCTTGATGTTGAGGTAAATAATGGTGGTGCAGCAACGATAGGCTCTAGTTATAATATTGCAATTGGAGACTATGCTGTAGCATTAGGTTATGCTGCAAAAGCAATAGGAAATTATTCTATTGCAATGGGTAGATATACAAATGCAAGTGGGCTTACTGCAACTGCATTAGGATGGGGAACATCTGCAAAGGGCAGTTGCTCAACTGCAATGGGCGAAGGTACTACTGCAAGTGGAAGCTTTTCAACTGCAATGGGGCGAAGTATAAAAGTAAATGGAGATTATTCATTTGGAATTGGTTTAAGTTCAAAATCATATTCTATAGATTCTGATAATGTGCTTTCAATTATGGGTGGAAAAGTTGGTATTGGTACAGCTGATCCTTCTTACTTATTGGATGTTTTTAGTGACAATGATATAGTAGCTCAGTTTTCTGGTAGGGTAAAGGGAGTTGATGCAATATATGATGATGAATTTGTAACCAAAGGACAAGTCAAAACCAGTCTTCCATCATATTTTACACCATATGGTACAAGTGATCCTACTGGAATTGAGGGGGATATATCTTGGGATAGCAACTATTTCTATCTTAAAACAAGTGAAGGTTGGAAAAGGGCAAAATTGGAAACTTGGGGCTCAACATCTGTTGTTTTAGAAAATAACCCTTAATTTACACTTTTTTTCCTATTTTAATATTAAAATTTAATTAATTTACGCTCAGTTATTAAAAATGTTTATATATTATTAAATGCATTGATAATATTGCCTATCAAGAGCAAAAAGGCGCGGGAGGTATAGTTTGCATAAGAGGAAGAAAAAAATAATAGTTCCAATTCTGATTGTTATACTATTTTTAGGGTTGGCATTAACACCTGGTATTAGTGCAACTGCAGAAAAAGTAAAAGAGCATCAATTGACTATTAAGTTACAAGATCCTTATGGTACTGGAGGAGGTTACGAATTTAGAAAACTTGTAACACAATCTCAATTAGAAGAAATCAACAATTCTGTTTGTGAATTTATAATGTTAGCAAAGGATTCGATGGATGAAAATAGTGCTGATGGTTCAAATATTACAGATTCTGAATGGGGTAACCTAATAAATAAGATAGACTCTGCCGTTGACATATTAGGAACAATTATAGGTAAAGAGTTTCCTGTTGAGGACACAAAATATTATATTTCCCAGGTAAGTAGCACTCTACTAAAATTTGGGTACACTCTTAGACAACCTTTAATAAGTATAGGTTTAGGAATTACTTGGATACCTTTCTATGATTATGAATCAATGATTGGAAGGTTAATCAAACCCGTATTTATACATCATGTGCTTGGATTTTCAGCGACATTTAAATTAAATCCATTTAAACTTGGTTTTCCAAGCTTATCATATGGTCTTCATAGAGTAAGAACATTTTTCTTTCAAGGATTGCTTATTGATTTTTCAGATCTTGGCTATGATAGAATAATCGGACCACAGATACTTATTGGATATGGCTTATTTACAGGATTTGCATAATTAAAAAATTATTCCTAATATTTCAAAAAAAATAGTATAATAAATTAGTGCAAATACTGTAAGCCATTTTTTTACATTTTTAACAATATTTATTTATATTTATTATAAAATTTTTAAACCTATTTTTTAAATATATTATATTCCAATAGGTATTACAAACATTGGATCGAATTTCTCTTTGTCTAATTTAAGTATTGAACATATAGCCTCTTTATTTTTTATTGAAACGATGTTACCTGAAAGTCCCCTAGAAGTTGCTTGTAAAAGTACATTATGGGCTGAAGCACCAGCCTCATAATACCAAATCCAACGAACACTTTCATCAGATAAATCATCCCAATCTATTGTTTTTTCTATTTCTAGAACAGGGATTATAAATAAAGGAGCATTTGAAACAAATGAATCCGTAGCATCTGCAATCTCTGATCGTTTATCACCATTGGCAATTCTTAGTAAAAATGATACAATAGGTAGTCCAATGAAATCAATTTTAAATAAACCATAAATGTATCTAGAAATGCCAGATTTTGTTACTGAATATATTCGAAAAGGATAATAACCATGTGCACTTGGTAATGTGTGATGTCTTTTTACAACATTTGAATTGCTTTTATCGATATAAAATGAATATCCATATGATGCCCAAACCAAGTGACTGAGGTCCTTTCTTGAAATGCTATCACTGTTCCATGATGTTACCTCCTTTCTTTCTTCAAGAGCTGTTGTAAGGGCCATATCTGAAAATTTTATTCGAGGTAGAAGTGATATAAAAAGAGGTCTATTAACAAAATTATAGTCAATCACAGGATGACCAATAGGCATAACACCCATACCCTTCTCATTTACAGGTAATCCAACCGGTTCAATAGCAGGCTCCAATTGTGCAGTAATAACTGTACCTAAACCAATAGAATTAGCAGCAAAATATATATTCTGACCAACTGCTCCACATTCAGCACTCCCAAAATTGATATCTGCTATATCACTATTCCAGCATAGACCTAATTGAACCGGAGCATGATATTGCCATCCTACAATATCTCTATAATCGCCTTCTTTATAAAATACTAATGAATGGTTCTCTGGATTGTATTTGTATACATCTTCTAAAAGAACATAAATTAATACTGAATGACTACCATTTATCTTCGCGACAGTATAATTGCCATCTTCCCTTAAACCATAAGCTGCCCAAAGAACTGTTGATAATTCTTCATCAGTCACTGGTTCATCTGTGAAATTTCTCATTGACATTCTACGCATAATTGTTTCTTCTAAAACCATATCAATATGTTTTGGTTCTGGAAGTAAAAATTCCTGATTATTTGTTACATAATCATTTTTATTTGTATACTCTAAGAAATTATCTATTCCTAATGTTGAGGAAATTGTATTGCCAAAAAAAATGGCAACAAAAATTATAATTATTGCATGTTTTACAAAATATTTTCTTTTCATATTTCTTCCCCCAATAAACATTAATTATATGTAATAATATAAATTTTACTGTTACAAAATTAAAAAAATTGAGATAATATTATCGATATGATTATCTTTTTAAGTTTTTATAATTGATATTAGCTCTTTAAAATGATTATAAAATCGTTCTAATAAATTAACAATTAAAAAATTATTTACTCTATATCTGGGAATTTTAACCTGAATTGTTACCCAACTACTCTCTTCTTGGTATGGATCCCTTACTTTGACGCTAACTGAATAGGTTCCTTCTTCTTCCCAAGAATGATTTAAGATAAATTCCACTCCAGATGAATATGGACCAATCCATTCTTCACAATTATCATCTCCCCATTTTATGTAAAATTCAAGATTATCATTATCTGGATCTGTTGCAGAAAATATATATTCATAATTTATTCCAGGTACACCTTTTGTCGGACCATCAATAGATGGTTTATCTGGAGCTTCATTATATCTATCAAGAGAAATTTCTAAAATTTCTGAACTTGTCTCACTCACAGTTACTTGCTTAATTTGACTGTGGTAATTATCTAATGAAAATTCGATATCATAGGTACCAGGTGGTAAAAATAAATGATATCTACCGTATCTAGGTTCACTGAAAAATTCTTCATCATTTGGAAATGTTATTCCTTGAAGATTAATTTTTGCAACAAGAGGTTCACCTGTAATAGAATCTATAACATGTCCGCTAACAGATATAGGTCTTTCAAGCATCCATATTGTACCTGGCCAAAGCTGTTCTGCCTCAGCAACTGCACTATTATATTCAGGTTGAAAAGTTATATGAGTCTCTATTAAATTTGCATAGGACCCATTTGAAGCTATCTGCCACTCATAGTTTTCACCTTCTGCACTTGGTACTCTTATGTATCCACCATAACCAACGATATTTGACAAATCTGTTGCTTCAGATTGTATAAAACTTGAAAAAGGATGAGAGTGACAGCAATAACCATACAAAACTTCCTGTCCATGGGAATGATAGTCTAATACTTTAGTAAAATGTCGGTCATTAGAAAATTCAATCATGGTTTGAGTCTCAACTTCAGATGCAGAACTAGGGCCCTTGTACGTTTCAGATGTTGGGTCTGTACTTCCTGAACATTCTGAATCCCATCCAAAAGGATAGTTACGATTCAAATCAACACCTATACCGGGTGAATAGGGTTGTCTGTTTTTACGCCACATATTATCAAAGTAATATACATAATCATAACCATCAGGATTCCATACTGGTGAAATCCAAATCTCATATTCATCTACTAGAGCAGTTATATCTGGATCACTACCATAATTTGCAGTAAATTGATCAATTGAATATAAGGCAATTACTGGAGTTACTATCTCACGAGCATGATGACAGCTAACCATTAAAAAATTAGGTTCATCTTCATCTTCTTCAACATTATCCGAAATTTTTATTGCATAGATATGATTATCATCATAAGTAGCAGATAAACCATAGGTATCAGTCAGGTCATAAACTTTACAGATTGATGGAAAAAGACTCTCATACCCATACATTTCTTCAATAATCTGTGTATGATCAAGATAGCCTGGAGGAACCTCACCAATTATGTATTGGTTACGCTCAGATTGAATTTCAATAAAAGGTCTTCCATATGAAATTATTGTAAAATTATAACCTTTTGATTTTAATATATCTAATTCATCTGGTGTAACTATTAACTCAAATGAATTCTCAGTTATTGTATTATAAAAAACATCAAAACCTTCAGAAATTAAATATTTAGCAACCTTAGGTGCATTATCTACCTTAATAATAACTTGACTAGATGTTTGAATTTCTAAATAATTGTTAATTTGATTTAGCTTACCTAATGATAAAACTGAAAAACTTGTTAAAATAAAAATTAAAGTAATTGTTAAACTAAACCATTTTTTACTCATAATTTACCCCTGTATTAAGATTATATACAGTTATACCTATTTAAAATTAACACGCCTTAATTTTTTTTAAAATTAAATTAGTATAAACTACAAATACCAGAACTATATTCTGAATCTATAATCCTGGGGATTTAATGTTAAAAGGAAAACTTGGTATCATTGATTTATCAAAGAATAAAATTACTATAAAACAAACTTCAGAGTCTTTAAAAAAGATACTTTATGGAGGAAGAGGTCTTAACAGCTATTATCTTTATAAAATGATAAAACCTAGTATTGATCCATTTTCACCAGAAAACGTTTTAATTTTTGGTACAGGTTTTCTTACAGGGACTCTTGTCCCAAATTCTAGTCGTTTTAATGTCTCAGCAAAATCACCAGAAACTGGTATTTTAGGAGACTCTAACTGTGGAGGTTACTTTGCAGCAGAAATGAAATATGCAGGTTTTGATAGATTTATTATTATTGGAAAATCTAAGAAACCATGCTATCTTTATATAACAGATAATAAAATAGAAATAAAGGATGCAAGAGATTATTGGGGGATGGATACAACAGATGTTCAACAGACTCTTAGAAGAGATTTAGGACATGTTGAAGTAGCATGTTGTGGTGTTGCTGGTGAAAATCTTGTAAGATTTGCATGTGTGAGAACAGGTGTAAAAAATGCAGCTGGTAGATGTGGCCTTGGTGCAGTTATGGGTTCAAAACAATTGAAGGCTATTGCAGTAAAAGGAACTCAGGGTATACAAATAGAACATCCTGAAGAAATGCTTGAAACTGTCGAACAACTAAAAGAATATATTATGAATTCAAAAATAACATCAATTCTTGGTACTGTCGGAACACCCCTACTTTATGAGGTATCTAATACACTTGGCGCCATTCGTACAAAAAATAGTCAGTTAAACGCTTGGTCAGAATCATTAAATGCAGAGGAAATAGAGAAACATGTTGAAAAAATGATTAGTTGTTCCTCATGTATTGTACATTGTCGTCATAGAAACAAGCTAGGTGGTGAAGGACCAGAATATACTGCAGTTGGTTTACTTGGCGCAAACATTGGTATTGATGATCCCTGTAAAGTAATAGAATTAAATAATATATGTAATGAATTAGGTTTAGATATTTCATCAAGTGGAACTATTCTTGCCTGGGCATTAGAACTTTATGAACGAGGCATCATTGATAAGAAAATAACAGAGGAAGAATTATGTTTTGGGAATTTTGAACTTGCTAAAAAATTATTATATAAAATTTCCCGGCGCAAAGGATTTGGTAATATTCTAGCTGAAAGTACAAAAAATATTGCAAGATTTGGTGAAGAATCTAAAGACTATCTTATTGCTATTAAGAATTTACCTCAAAGCGATCCTCATGATTGTAGATATATCAAGGCATTTGCTCTTGGTATTGCCACTTCTTCCAGAGGAGCAGATCATCTTAGAAGTAGACCAACTTTGGAAATATTTTTAAAACTACCTCAGGAAGTTAAAGAAAAAATATATGGTAAAGGAATTCCAAATGATCCAACATCGTATATTGCTAAAGAAAAAACAATATATTTTTCAGATAATATTTTTGCTATGATTGATTGTCTTGGAATATGTAAATTTATATGTCATGGTTTCAATAGTCCCCATTTCGTTGATTATACATGGATGAAGAAACTCATTCACAGTGCGTCTGGTTGGACAGTTAATGAAAATGATTTAGAAATGGTTGGAAAAAGGGTAATAGATATTGAAAGGATGTTTAATAATCGTGAAGGTATATCAAAAAAAGACGATACCTTACCTAAAAGATATTTTGATGATCCAATGCCTTTAAATTTATCAAAAGGTCATCACATTGATAGAAAGGAGTTTGATAAACTCCTTACAAATTATTATAAAATTAGAGGATGGACTAACGATGGTAAAGTAAAAAAAGAACGTATAAATGAATTGGAGGCTTTAGCTTGAAATATCTTTATGTATATCCTGAGAAATGCACTGGGTGTAGAGAATGCTCTATTGCATGTTCACTTAGCAAATTTGGAGAATGTAACCCTAAGAAAGCAGCTATTACTATTGTAAGAGATGAATTCAATAGATATGAGTTTCCAATAATTTGCTTTCAATGCGAAGATCCAGTATGCTTAAAGTTCTGCCATCAGAATGCATATCAAATAAAAAATGGAATAGTTATTAGAGATAAAGATAAGTGTATCGGATGCAGACTTTGTGCAACATTATGTCCTTATAATTCTATTACTTCTATTGATGATGAGATTATAAAATGTGATCTATGTGAGGGAGACCCTAAATGTGTAAAATATTGTTCTACAGGTGCAATTCAATACCTTGATGAAACAGAAGAGCTTGAAAAAAGACGTAAAAAAATGACAGAGAAATTTTTAGAGATTAATAAAAAATAGATAAGAACTTTTTTTATTTTCAATTTTTTAAAATTGGAGTATGTTTGTACTATAAAGTTTATATACTAAATTTTTAGAAGATTATATATAGAATATAAAAAAAGATTAAAATGAAAAAAAAATTGATATCATCGGGAATTGTTTTATTATTCATAATTACAATATTTACTAGTACAATTAGTGCTGGTTTTATTAAAAATGAAAATCTATTGTCATCTCTTTCAAATCCTAAAATTAGTGGAATAGTACTTAGATCATATGTTATTGGAAATGCTACAAATGGTAAACAAATAGGTCGAATTGCATTAATAGAATTTTCAAAGGTTGAATTTAAAACTATTCGCCTTTTACCTCCTGGATTTGGATATGTAAGTTATGAAAATGTAACTGTATTAATTTTTGGATTAAAATCTCAGATTTCACAAGGTCCATTTGATTTAGATACAAAAGCTGAAAATAATAAAGTGTCATCTATTATTTTTAATTAAATAATTATTTTTTGGTCAATAATTTTAAATATTCATTTTGGAAGAAATTACCTCTGGATTAATAAAAAAATTATCATCTAATAATCTATTAAGAATGTTACTTACATCACTTCCTTTTTTCATTAAACTGTAAAAAGTTCCAGTATTTCTGATGGTGCCAATAAACTGAAGACCAACGATTTTATTGTTTTTTAATAAAATCTTTTTAGAGGTTTGTGGGGTAAATCTAGAAATGGTTTTACATTTTCCAATTTCTTTTGACGTTTGACCCATTGCAACAATTGGTGTGTTGAAAACATCTAAAACATTTACTACCTCTGCACCAGTATATTCAATATTTTCTCCAGTAATATTTAAACCTGCAATTCTTCCTTGCTCAATAGCATTTGGCCATATAGCAAATGATCCTTTTCTTCCTTCAATTTGTTCCCAGACCTCAGTTATGTCTCCAGCAGCAAAAATATCTTTTTTATTTGTTTTCATTTTTGAATTTACTATAATTCCTTTATTTACCTTAATTTCAGAGTCTTTTACTATATCAGTATTTGGAGAAACACCTATTGCAAGTACCACCATATCACATGATATTTTCTTATTATCAATTGAAACACTTTCAACAATTTTTTTTCCATTTACACTTTTTACTGTATTGTTTAAAATTAGTTTTATTCCATTATTTTTTAGAATATCACTAACTTTTTTTGAAATATCTGAGTCGATCATTCTTGATAATATATACGGAAGCATTTCTACAATTGTTACTTTTATTCCTCTTAATTTCAGCATCGTAGCGGTTTCTATACCCATGAAACCTCCACCAATCACTACAGCATGTTTTACACCTTTTTTTATATGATTAATTATTCCTATTGCTGAATCAAGTGTACCCATAATATGCACACCCTCAAGGTTTATTCCTTTCATTTCTTTTAGAGTAATAGGTTTGGCACCTGCTGCAATTAACAACTTGTCAAAATTTATGCTATTTCCTTTTGAATCTATAATTTTTTTATTATCTGGAAGAATCTGAATTATTTCAGTATTTTTTACAAATTTTACATTATAACTTTTATAAAAATTTTTGTCAAATCGAAGAATTGTTGATTTATCAATTTCTCCTCCAATTAAGTTTGGTAAAGAACATGGAGAATAAGCAGGATATTTCTCTTTTGATATGATTGTTATATCTGATTTTTTATCAATTGAGCGAATGGCTTGAATGGCACTGATTCCAGCCCCACCATTTCCAATTATTACAAAGTGCAATAGAATCCCTTCTAAAAATCCTTAGGCACCTATATACTCTGGAAGTTCGGATCCTCTAATTAGAGCAACTATAGTTGAATTAATTGGTGTAGGAATGCCCTTTTTCTTCCCATAATTTACTATCTTACCATTAATAAAACCTATCTCTGTTGGATTCTTCTTTTCGATATCTACATGCATTGAGGTTCTATGATGACCTGCTTTATCAAGATAATTCATACAAAATTCTAAAAAATTATCATTAAAATGGTAACCATTTGCAGCAGCAACTTCTATTGCCTCACGTAATATTGCTTCAGATAGATTCCTAGTTTCTTTATAGTTCATCATCTGTTTCATGGTTCTTCTTGTTAATGCACAAACAGGACTTAGAGCTGCATTTAGTATAATTTTTTCCCATTCATATTTTTTAATTTCTTTTGTAAAATCAGTTTCCAAATCTGATTTAGTAATTATAACTGCGAGTTCCTTTGCTTTCTTTTCAGCTGAAGAATCTATCATTCCGATATAATTTGGGGCATTAAAAAATGACATTCTGATTTTTCCATTATCTATAAGATTTCCAGCATAATTTACTACAATTCTAAGGGTATTTTCTTTTCCAAATTCATCAGCAATCAAATCTTCATTATCAAGTCCATTCTGTAAACTAATATAAGTTATTCCAGATTTTGTTACCTGTTTTAATAAAGAAAGGATTTGAGGAAGTACCGATGCTTTTACTGATATAAATAAAAAATTTATATCTTTATCAACCAACTCATCAATACCATAACAAATATTTTCTTCAGGAAATTTAACGTTTATATCTTTAAAACCTGTTATTGAAAGTCCATTTTTCTTAATTTCGTCCATATGTGCTTTTAGAATATCTATAAGTGTAACATCATGCCCAGCCTTTGCAAGGTGGGCAGCCATTATTGCACCAACAGGACCTGTACCTAAAATTCCAAATCTATATTTATCCATCTTTTCTTCCCCCTGAATTATATCTTTCCCTTAAAATGCGATGTAAAATCTTTCCAGTGGGTGTTCGTGGCATCTCACTATCTTTTATGAAAATTACTTTTTTTGGTCTTTTATATCCACTTATTTTATTACGACAAAAATCCAATATTTTTTCTTCAGAAATCTTGGTATTTTCTTTAGGTACAATTACTGCAGTAACTTGTTCACCCCACTTATCATGAGGTAGACCAATAACAGCAACATCAAATACGTCTGGATGTGTGACTATAATCTCTTGAACTTCAGTTGGATATACATGTTCACCACCAGTGATTATCATGTTATCTTTTCTATCAACTATGTAATAGAATCCATCATTATCACGCATTGCCATATCACCAGCAGAAAACCATTCACCTAAAAAGGAGCTTTTTGTTTTCTCGGGCATTTTATAGTATTCATCAAACATCATAGGGCCACGTGAATATAATTCCCCTATCTCATTAACACCAACTTCATTTCCATTTTCATCAAGTAATTTAACACAATCTGTTCCAACTGCTTCGTATCCAATGGAGCCAAGCTTTCTCATCTGGTCTTCAGGTTTAAGAAGAGTTACTAAACCTGCTTCAGTGGAACCATAAGCTTCATATAACTCGACGCCAGGAAAAAATTTCATAATTTCTTTTTTCATAGATTTTGTTACAGGGGCTGATGAACAGAGCAATTTTCTAATTGAGGCTACATTACGTTTTTTTGCATTTTCTGGTGCATTTAATATTAAATTATAATGCGTTGGAATTAAAGATATATACGTAATTTTTTCCTTTTCAATGATTTCTAATATTTCTTCTGGTCTAAAATGTCGTGCAGGATGAATATATGCAGTTCCACCAATATATAAAAATAAAAATGTATAGAAAGTTGAATTTACATGATAAAGAGGCATAACATTGAGACAGACGTCATGCTCATTAAATCCAAAATCAACTGAATTGATTAAAAAGAAGGCAATATATGATTCATGAGACCGGACAACACCTTTTGGTATGCCCGTTGTGCCAGATGTATACAGTATTATCCAAGTATCCTTACAATTAATATCTGCTTCAGGTTCTTCGTCTATAGAATCTTTTATAAAATCTTCATATTCCAAGTATCCTTTTATCTTATTTCCGACAACTATATATCTATCAGATCTTACATTTATCAAATCATCTTTTATTGAATTGACTAAAGAAACGAACTCTTCATGAACAATAAATGCTTTAGCATCAGAGTTCTCCATTAAATTTACTATTTCTCTACCTACAAAACGAAAATGAACAGGTACAATTATTAGACCAGTTTTTGCTGCTGCAAGATATGCCTCAACAATCTCTATACTATTTTCTAAAAGGACTGCAAATTTATCGCCTTTCTTGAGTCCTAGAGAAAGAAGGCTATGAGATAGTTTATTTACTCTCTTATTTAACTCAGTATAAGTAAGACTTCTATCTTTTTCTTTCAAAGCAATTGTTTTTGGGAATTTCTTTGAATTCATCTTTATCATTTGACCAAGATTTAACCAGCAGGTCATAGTAGCTTTCCTCCATTCTATTTTAATGATTATGATTTATTGCTTTCGAGTTGTTCTATGAAAGCTTCAATATTTGTCTTGAATTGTTCGTCAGATAGACATCTTAGATCATTAAAATCTCCATCTACAACTAAGCTTGGAATACCTGTTTCTTTTTCCAACCTTTGTGGCATACCATAACGACAATTCGAATTATTTGAACATGATTTTGAATCATGATATATAATACCATCAATTTTAAAGAAATCAATCATTTTTTTCAGATATTTCTCTTTTGCTTCGTCTGCTCGAACAATAAATAATTCAGTATATGCCTTTGCCATGCTTCTAAAGGGATCATTTGCATCAAAATCTGTAAATATCCAACTATTACAATATGTTGATGCAACAACACATGTTCTTTGAATAGCAAATAATTCAGAATGTGCTCTTAACCTTCCCCATATAGGCATACCATCCCAATACAATCTATATTTTTCATCTTCTACTGCTCCATCACAATTTTTTATCCTATCCTCAAGTTCTGAAATTAATAATTTATAATAATCAATAGCTTGTTTTGTCCCTCTTAAAACTACTGCAGGTCCCATCTGGATACTTCCATCAAAAAACGTTAATGGTGAAGGTACATTAGAGGCTGTATCTAACACTTTTTTCCAAAGATCAGAACATTGACGTGAAAGAGACAGTACCTTTTTTAATTCCATTTTATCAAAGTTATTACCTGATATTTTTTCAAAAGGACTAATTAAATTTTCCATTTGTTGAGCTATTGCTTTGATATGGTCATTTGTGATATCATTGATATTTCTAAATGTATGAATACCAAGCATTGGAACATTGAACTCTTTAGAATAAAATCTAAACCAATCCTGAACATCTCTACATTGATTAGTATTAAATACTAAAACATCAGGTTTGGGTATACTTTTTATACTTTCATAAGCTTTTGAAAGGGGTGTATATTTCTTTATGTATGCCCCAATATCCGAAGTAAGATATGAACAAACCTCAGGGGAATAACCAATTGCATTTGCATAAGGTATCATATCTGTTGCTACTCTACTTGCTCCAAGCATTGCACTATGATTTTCAGGAAAATAGACATGGAAACCAAAACTTCTTAATATTTCTGCAGGACCAACACTTGAGCACCAGGCAACCTTTTCCTTATCTGTTTTTGTAGCAGAATCAAGATCATTATAATAATTGGCCATTATCTTTTTCATCTCTCTTGTTGCTTCGAATCTTTTACGAGATGACTTTTCATCAGCGATATTATCTCCCCCGATCTGATAATGGCTTTAACAGATAGTAAACCCAAATAAAGATTGAACTTATTATTTTTTTGTGTTTTTTCAGTTTTGAGCATTCAACTAATATTCTTACTTCTTATAATTTCTTTTCCAGCTTCTTTTGCTTCATTAAATGATAAAATATATTTTAAACCATTTCTTAGTAAGTTAAATTCTTTCCGCAAGAGAATCTTAAAGATTTGTTCAAACATATAATAAGGTCTAAAATAAAAAGATGTAAATGCTTTTGTGGTATAATGGATTAATTCATCCTCTGTAAAATTACTGAGATTGTGACTTTTGTCTGCAAGCACCTCATACTGATTTGGTTTTATCTTTTTATTTTTCACAGCTTCTACCCATAGAGCAGATCCCATCCTATAAATCAAAGGAACAAAATTGACCCTGTCAAGTGGAAGAGAACGGGCAAGTTTTATTGTATTTTCAATATGTTTATCAGTCTCCATAGGAGCACCAATAATAAATGACGCCCCAATAAAAAATTTCATTTCTCTTGCTAATTTTACAGTCTTTCTAATTTGTTGAAGAGTTATATTCTTGTTATAAAAATCAAGAACATCTTGATTTCCAGATTCAAGTCCATAAAAAATATATTTAACACCTGCCTTTTTCATTTTTAAGTAGAGGTCCTTCTCAGCTGTATCAACCCTAGCTCCTTGAATAAGTAAATCAACATTTATATCTGATTCTAGAAGCATATCAAATATTTTATGAGCTCTTTTTTTATCTGCTAGAAAGTTGTCGTCAACTATTACAATCGATTTATATATGTCACTTATTTCTTGAATCTCTTTTATTACATTTTCTGCCGACCTCATCCGAAAACTCCAGTTCTTGATAATATTACCATATCTACTACAAAAACGACAATGATATGGACAACCTTTACTTGAGATAAAATTTGTAACTTTCTTTTTAAATAAATATCCAAAAGAAATTGTACTATAATCATATTTATCAACTAGATGTCTTGCTGGGAATGGTATCTCATCTAAATTTTCAATTACTTCTAACTGCTTTCCTGAACGAATCAAATTTTTTTCTTTATAAAAAATACCATTAATATTTGCTAGCTGTTTTTTTCCCTCTAAATATTTTGATATGTCAAGAATAACATTTTCCCCCTCACCTGCTACACTGATATCTGCATGAGGAATATCATTTAATGATCGTTTTTGAAGAAAAGTACAATGTGGTCCACCAATAATCAATGTTATATCTGAATCGATTTCCTTTATCAATTTTGAGATATCTGCTGCAGGTACGCAATCATCTGTATAAACAGACATTCCCACAGCATCACATGAATTCAATGATTTTTTTAATCTATCTTTTGTTATTTTTTCTGCAAAATAATCAAGAATTTCCACCTTATGGCCTTCTTTTTCAAGAGATGCTCCAATATAAAGTAATCCCAAAGGTGGGAGATTGAGAGATTGTTTATTCAGAGACTGATTATTTTCTTCTCGGAATGCTGGTCTCAGAAGAAGAAATTTCATATAATCTACTCCCCGAATTAAATATTATCATGAAAATCTAAGATATATAACTTTTTATTAAAAAAAATATAAAAATTATTGTTTTGCCTGAGGATTTATTTTTTTGAAGGTTCCCATTTCCCGTTTCATTGAAAAAAGAAGTTTAAGTCCAGAATAAAGCAAGGTATAGTCTTTTCTAATTAAATTTCTAAATATTTGACTTATCATATATGTTGGTCTGTAATAAAAACGTTGAAATGCATCAAGGGTAAAGTCCATTAGTTCTTTTTTTGTGAAATTTCCAAGACCATGCTCAGAATCAGCAAAAAAGAATATTTCATCAGTATCTTTTTGTATTCTGTTATCTTCTACAGCCTCATTCCATAATTGAGAACCTTTAATATATCTCAATGGCCCAAAACCTGCAAAATCTAGAGGAAGTGAACAGGCAAATTTTATTGTGTTTTCAATATGCTCTTTTGTTTCCATTGGAGCACCTAAAATGAAACTACCCATTGTAATAAAATTCATTTTTCTACTCAATTTTACTGCATTTCTTATTTGAGGGAGAGTAGTTCTTTTGTTATAAAAATCAAGAACATCCTGATTTCCAGATTCAATTCCAAAAAATATAATTTTTACTCCTGCTTTTTTCATTTTTTTATAGAGTTCTTTACTTGCGGCATCAACTCTAGTACCATAAATCCATAGGTCAATATCCTTTCTCATCTCTATAAGTCCATCAAATATTATATGCGCCCTTCTGTTATCTGCAAGAAAACTGTCATCAACAATGTTTATTGTTTTATATTTTTCATTAAGCTCTTCAAATTCCTTTAAAATGTTCTCAGCTGACCTTTGTCTAAATGTCCATTCATCAAAAAAATTGTTATATCTCGCACAAAATCTACATTTAAATGGGCATCCTCTACTGGTTATTGTTGAAGTTACAGTTTTTCTTAGTTTAAAACCAAATGGAAAATCACCATAATCATATTTATCAACTAGATGTCTTGCTGGAAAGGGTAAATCATCTAAATTTTCAATAATTTGTAGGGGTTTTCCTAGTTTTATATTTCCATTGTTTCTATAATAGATGCCATTAATATCTTCTAATTTCTTTTTTCCTTGAAAATATTTCACTAAATCAAGAATGACATGCTCTCCTTCACCTACTACACTAATGTCTGCCAATGGTATATCCTGTAATGATTGTTTTTGTACAAATGTACAATGAGGTCCACCAATTATTTGTGGAATATCTGAATCAATTTCTTTAATTGTTTTTGAGATATTATTGTATGGAATAAAATCAATATCACTACATACAGTCATTCCAACAGCATCAGTTTTTAATAGTGTGTTTTTTAGTTTTTCTTTTGAAATATTTTCCATACAAAAATCAAGAATCTCAACAGTATGTCCTTCATTTTCGAGTATTGCCCCAATATAAAGCAATCCAAGCGGGGGAAGAGTAGAAGGATCTAGTAACAAATTTTTTGTAATATTTTCGTAAATTCCAGGTTTAAGAAGAAGAATTTTCATTTGAACCAGTTACTCTCTTGAAAATAGGATAAATATTAGTTATTTAAATGTTATATATTATCTATTTTATCCATCTGGATTACTTTTTTTAATAGGTGTTTTTCCCCATTTATTTATTATTGTCAAATATTTTAAACCGTTTAATAGTAGTCGAATATCATTTCTTAATAATGACCTATAAATCTGTTTAAAGATATAAATTGGTCTAAAATAAAAAGCTTTATAAGCATCTATTGTAAAATCTATTAATTCCTTTTTTGTAAATTTTCCGAGAGTATTATCTTTTTCAGCAATAACTGCATATTCATTTGGTGAAATTTTTTTATTTTTTACAGCTTCCATCCATAATGAAGATCCAGTTAAGTATGTTAAAACTCCAAAATTCGCAAGATCTATTGGTAAAGAACAAGCAAATTTAATGGTGTTTTCAATTTGCTTTTTTGTTTCGATAGGTGCTCCAAGTATAAAAGAAGTATAAACAAAAAAATTCATTTTTCTAGCAAGTTTTATTGCTTTTTTTATTTGATTTAAATTGATATTCTTGTTATAAAAATTAAGAATATTCTGATTTCCAGATTCAAGGCCATATAGAATGGTTTTTACTCCTGCTTTTTTCATTTTTTTATATAAATTTTTATCTGCTGTATCAACCCTTGCTCCTTCAATAAAAAATTCCATATCGATATTAGAATCTAGTATCATGTCAAATATTTTATTTGCTCGTTTCTTATCAGCTAAAAAATTATCATCTACAATCACAACAGAATCATATTTTTTATTTATTTCCCTTAATTCATTTATTACATTCTCTGCAGATCTAACTCTAAATCTCCAATCCTCAATAACGTTACTATATTTAGAGCAAAAACTGCATGAAAAAGGGCAACCTCTACTAGAAATTAGAGCTGTAACATTATTCATTATCTTATAATACCAGGGTGAGATACCATATTCATATTTTTCAACAAGATGTCTTGCGGGAAATGGTAAAGAATTTAAATCTTTGATTATCTTTGGAGGTTTTCCTTGTTTTATTAAGCTTTTTTTTCTATAATAAATGCCATTTATATCTGATAACTTTTTTTCACCATTCAAATAATTGGCGATATCTAAGATTACTTGTTCACCTTCTCCTATTACACTGATATCAGCATTTGGTATGTTTATTAAAGACTGTTTTGGAAGAAAAGAACAATATGAACCACCAATAATTATTGGAATTTCGGGAGTTATTTTTCTAATTTTTTTTGAGATATCATTTACTAATTGAAAATTATCGATAAATGTTATTCCAACTGCATCAGATGAGTTTAATGAGTTTTTTAATTTATCAAATGAAATGTCTTTAACTAAATAATCAAGAATTTCAACCTTATAACCCTCTTTTTCTAAAACAGCTCCCAGATATAATAGACTTAATGGAGGATGTGTCATCGGAAAAGAGATGATAGGTTTATCTTTAAGTCTAGCTGCTGGTCTTATTAGAAGAAATTTCATTGTCTACCTTACCTCCCATTTTCAAATCTGATTTAAGATTTAAATAATTACCTAAAGAGAAAAATACCAAATAAAATCATAAAATGCCAAAAATGATATACAGCTAATTATATCCATTTTTTAAAATTACATTATCATATTTAGTGAAAATATGCTAGATAATGAATATTATGCAGGTATTGACGTTGGTACATCTTATATAAAAGTTGTAATAATTGATAACAAAAACAAGATACTAGGATCGTTTGTTGATAGAACAGGATCCGATCTTAAAAAATCAATAAAAGTAGTTTATGAAAATGCTTTGAGCTCTGCAAAAATTTCTGAAAAAAATTTTAAATCTATTGTTGCTACAGGTTTTGGTAGAGAAAATGTCTCTTTTGCAGATGGTATAATAACCGAAATTAGCTCTCATGCAAAAGGTGCTTATCATTATTTTCCAAGAAAGATAATCGTTATTGATATTGGGGGACAAGATACAAAAATTATAAAAATTGATGATAAGGGTAAGATTCAAGGCTTTAAAATGAATAGAAAATGTGCAGCAGGTACCGGTTCTTTTCTAGAGGAAATTGCATATAAACTCAATATTCCAATAAATGAAATGAATACTTTAGCTGCAAAATCTGATAAAGAGACAGCATTAAGTAGCTTTTGTACAGTTTTTGCATCAACTGAGATTATTACGAGAATAAAGGAAGGAGAAAGAATTGAGGATATGGTTAAAAGTGCTTTTGAATCAATTATTAGAAGAGTCATCGAAATGGACACATTAAAAGGTGAAGTTATGGTCTCTGGAGGTGTGGTTGCATATAATGATATCATTTTAAAAATTCTAGCAAAGCAAGTTGGAAAAGATATCTTAAAACCTCCAAAACCCCAGTTATGTGGAGCTATTGGTGCAGCTTTATTTGCAAAGGATTTAAAATCCTAATAGCTTAACATTTTATCATTTTGATATTTTGCCAGGTTAGTTTTAAGTATCATTAAATTTAAAGGATATAATGGGTGATTGGAAGGTGAAAATAAAACTATTTATACCTATAGTTTTAGTAACTATAATATTTGCTTCCACACTAGCGATAGCAGCAAAACCATCTGATCTACCAGATCAAGCATATAATAATGGACCAAGTTTAGATAAACAAATGGCCCGTTATTTCCGTCTCGATGAAATAGCTTATCGGCTTTGGTTGGAAAAAGGTTGGGTACCAGAAGGATTACTAATGGCTATGGGTAGCTCAGGTCGTTAATTTATATATAAATTTCGATGAGAAAAAATTAGTTTAATCTAAATCTTTAAATTCATTCTTTTTTTCTTTTTTTTATTTTATTTAAAAATTTAGGGAAAAATTAAAATCATATTTCTTACTCTAGATATATAAAATGTGGAATTATCATTCATTAGACTATGATTATCCGCCCTATCGACCACCTAATGAGGCAGGGTCTGCTCTAATTAGGGCATCTAGAGGTTGTCCATGGAATAGATGTCTTTTTTGTACAATGTATAAAACACTAAAATTCCAACCAAAATCAAGTGAAGAAGTATTAAAAGATATTGATAAGGCAGCAAAAATATATGCTAGAGCTAAAACCATATTTATTGCAGACTCAGATAGCCTTGTTATGAAGGATATTGACGATATAATAAAACACATAAAACTTCGTTTTCCTTATGCAGAACGAATTACATCTTATGCGAGAGCTAAAACCTTAATGAAGTTAGGTATTGATAAATTAAATAAAATTAAAAAGGCAGGTCTCACGAGGGTTCATGTGGGTCTTGAATCAGGTGATAAAAAAACATTAGAATTTTTAAAAAAAGGTTCAACACCTAAAGAAATGATTGAAGGTGGAAAAGTAGCAAAAGAGGCAGGACTTGATCTTTCATTTTATATTCTTATAGGTGCTGGTGGAAAAAAAAGATTAAAAGAACATGCAATAGAGTCAGCAAGAGTTTGTAATATAGTAAAACCGGATTTCATTCGTTTAAGGACTCTTGTTGTTCAGCGTGGTTCACTTCTAGAAGAAAAAATGAAAGAAGGTAAATACAATCCAACTTCGCCCGTTGAAAAATTAAAGGAAGTAAAGATATTTTTAGAAAATCTTGATGTTAAAAAATGTGAGCTTGCATCTGATCATTTCACTAATTACATCTGGGTAGGAAGTAATATTGTTTATAGGGGAATTTATGGAGTTTTACCCAAAGATAAAAAAGATATGTTAGGTATTTTAAATCAAACTCTTAAGTTCTTAGAAATAACTGATGGTGAGATTCTTGATGCTACAATTTTATATGAAAGAGGAATGATTAATTCTCTTTAATTTTTTATCCACCACTAACAGGTATAAAAAATAATAGATTATCATCTTCCTTAAGTTTTGTATCTAACATGTTTATTGCTGATATAGGTTTATCATTTACAAAAATGCAAATGTAATCAGTTAATTCTTGATTTTTTTTAAAAATTTCTTTTTCTAGTTTTGGATACTTCTTAACTAGAATTTTTAGTAAATCTAAAATGGTTATAACTTCTATATTTAGCTCTAACTCAGACTTTCCAATTATATCTTTAAATGGTCTTAGAAATTTTAATTTAAGTTTCATTTGATATTCACCGATATTTCATAAATGACTTTTATTTATTCCTCAAGTATATCTTCTTCATTTGAAATATTTATCTTTGTGGTTTTTACAAACTTGTCTTTTATTTCTTTTAGTTTAAGATACAGATAATAATCACTTGAGATAATAAATGGATGTTTTAGGTTACCTTTTTCAAATTCTTCTTTTAAACCATCTTTAATTTCTTCAAAAAGAAAATCAGTTGTTTTGCTTATCACTATATCTACAAAATCCTCAATAAAAATTTCGTCTTTTACTTTTTGTTGATTGTACCATTCAACTACTTCTTTTAGGATTTTGTCTTTCATTTATCTCTCCAATCCCACCAGAACCCATATAAACTTTATGTTTATAAAACTATTATATTTTATTTGAATATTTTCAATATCTCTATAAATTTTCTTTAAAAATTATATTCTCCAATAATATTAACTTATTACATATTATATTAGAATTTGTTATGAAAACATATAAAATTAACAAAAATCTTGATATAATTTATCATGGTTACAATTATAACGGTAATATATTGTTTTCGGCATTATAGTAACAAAATGTTATGAATTATAACAATTTTAATTTAATTTGGTTATTTTTTGAATAATAAGATTTATATAATATTCAAATTATATTAAATTGATTTGCATGGTAACTATATCACATATCGTCACGAAATTGATAAACGACAATATTTATTTGCAAGAAGCAATTGGAAAAGGGATAGCATCTTATGGATCAGTTGCAAAAAAATTAAAACCTGATATTGAAGGGGAATTAAACAAAGAAGTCGCCCATTATGCAATAGTTGCTGCAATTCGGAGGTATTCTGAAAAGATGAACTATCGATTTCACGACATTAAATTTGATGCAAATACTTCTGAAGTGAATTTAAAGACAAATGTTATGGATATAAATATACTTAGAAGTAATACTCTTTTTGACAAATTAAAAAGGATATATGATATAATACAATTTGAAAAGGGTGATATATTACATATCATCTATGGTAAGAATTCCTTAAGTATTGTTACAAATGAACGATACAAGGAAAATATTTGTCAATTTTTGAGGGATGAAAATATTACTAATATTGAAGAAAATCTTGTTTCACTATCTTTTACAATTGATAAGGGTTTAGTTGATAGAGCAGGAGTATTGTTTCAAATAGTAAGAAATTTTGCTTGGGAAAATATAAACATAATAGAAGTTATTTCAATTGATTTAGAAATAACATTTATTGTTGATGTAAAAGATGCAGTTAGAGGATATAAAGCACTTCAGCGACTAATTATAAAACCAACTTAATTTTTGCTTTTTAAAAATTTGTCTCTAATTTTTAAATATAACAATCGTCTAATCATCTTCTTTCTGCAGGTCCGCGCATTTAATCTACCTATTATTGCATCTACAGAATATTCGCTTAGTTTGTCATCTTTACAAATAATATCAATAAATTTTTCATTTTCTTTTCCCCAAAGATCAGAAATTTTGTAAAGTAATTTTAAGTCTTTTCCAAAATCTTTATACCAATTTTTTTGATATTTTGATAAAAACTTTTCACTTGTGTTATTTTTTTCTAAAGCTCTTGTGATAACTTCTGCAGCAATTTCACCAGATGCCATTGCATGAAAAATACCCTCACCAGTGACAGGATTTGCAAAACCAGCAGCATCACCACAAATAATTACTCTATCTGAATATGTTTTTTCAAGAGGACGGGTTGGCAATGCTGCTCCTCTGATTCTCCCAATCTCAAAATCTTCAGGTAATACCTTATCTTTTTTGAGAATTTTTAAATATTCAATATATTTTTCCTTGATGGTTTTTTTATTTTTTTGGTTGTGAATTGCCTGCCTAAACTCTGTAACACCAATATTAATATGTTCCTTTTTTGGAAATACCCACCCATAACCTGCAGATTTATTTACCTTGAAATGTATATGACACCTTCTTGTTTCTCCTAAATATCTGTCAAGTGTTTTTTGATTCACATTATATTCTTCAAAAACACACATACAAATATTTTTATAGTTTTTACATAGTCCAATTTTTTTGGCAATTGTACTCCATATTCCATCTGCACCAATAACAATATCTGATTCAAAAGTAGTTTTGTCATCAAGTAGGATTTTTGCTGAGTTATTTGAAATTTTTATATCAATAACAGTTTTTTTATCGATGAATTTAGTTCCAGAATTAATTGCTAATTTTACTAATTGGTTATCAAATTTTTTCCTTAATATCATAGCAATAAGGGGTTCATCTCTTTGAAATTCCAATTTATATTTTAGAGTTGGTGAATATGCAGATGCTGAATATGAATAAGATTCAATAAAATCATCATTAATATAGGGAAATCTATTAAATACCCTTACAGGAAGTCCACCACCACAGGGTTTATCTCTTGGAAATTTATCTTTATCTAAAAGAAGTACTTTAATTCCCTTTTCTGATAGAAATTTAGCAGCAGTTGAACCAGCAGGTCCTGCACCTACAACTACAACATCATATTTCATATTGCATTTTTTTTAATTTTTTTTTTTTTTACATTCTAAACACGCCAGGTTTCCAGTCTGGAATTGGAGCATTTAATGATGCAGAAATCCCAAGTCCTAAAACTAGTCTTGTATCAATAGGATCAATTATCCCATCATCCCATATCCTTGCAGTACTATAATATGGATTTCCCTCTTTTTCATATTTCTTAAGAATTGGTTCTTTTATTGCCTTTTCCTCCTCTTTTGTAAGTTCTTGTCCCTTCCTCCAAAGCTGATCACGTTTTACAGTAAGTAAAACATTTGCTGCTTGTTCACCACCCATTACTGAAATTCTTGCATTTGGCCACATCCAAAGCTGTCTGGGTTGATATGCTCGTCCACACATACCATAATTTCCTGCCCCAAAAGACCCACCAATAATTACAGTAAATTTAGGAACATTTGCAGTGGCAACTGCATTTACCATTTTTGCTCCATCTTTTGCAATTCCACCTGCCTCATATTTTCTTCCAACCATAAAACCTGTAATATTCTGTAAAAAAATAAGTGGAATTTTACGCTGACAACATATTTCAATGAAATGAGAGCCCTTTAAAGCAGACTCAGAAAATAAAACACCATTGTTTGCAAGAATGCCTACAGGATAGCCCATGATTCTTGCAAAACCACATACGATTGTTTCACCATAAAGGGCTTTGAATTCATGAAACTTTGAACCATCAACTATTCTTGCAATTACCTCTTTTACATCAAATGCCTTTCTAAGGTCCTTTGGAATAACTCCATAAATCTCTTTTATGCCATATAATGGTTCTTCAGGTTTTATAACATCAAGATTCGTCTTTTCAGGTCGATTTAGATTTTCAATAATGTTTCTTGTGATATTAATAGCTTCTATATCATTATGAGCATAATGGTCTGATACTCCACTTTCCTTGCAATGCACATCCGCACCACCAAGATCTTCAGCACTAACCTCTTCACCTGTTGCTGCCTTTACAAGAGGTGGACCACCAAGAAAGATTGTACCTGTTCCCTTAACAATTATTGTTTCATCTGACATTGCAGGAACATATGCACCACCAGCCGTACATGATCCCATAACAGCCGATATTTGTGGAATATCCAGTGAAGACATTACTGCTTGGTTATAAAAAATCCTACCGAAATGCTCTCTATCTGGAAATACCTCATCCTGCATAGGTAAGAAAGCACCTCCAGAATCAACAAGATAAATACATGGTAAATTGTTATCTTTAGCAATCTCTTGAGCACGAAGATGTTTTTTAACTGTCATTGGATAATATGTACCACCTGATACTGTTGCATCATTTGCAATAATGACCACTTCACGACCATGAACAATACCAATACCAGTAACAATTCCTGCACATGGCGCCTTATCTTTATACATACCAAATGCTCCAAGAGTATTGAATTCCATAAAAGGAGTATCAGGATCAAGTAGAGCATCAATTCTTTCACGAGCAAGCATCTTATTTCTAGATTTATGAAGTTTTATTTTTTCCTCCCCACCTCCTTTCTGAGCAATGGATATTTTTTCTTTTAAATCATCAACTAACATCTTATAATGCTTATAGTTATCTTTAAAATCCTTACCAGAGGTATCAATAATACTATCAATTACATCCATAAACTTAGACCTCCTTATCAACATCAACCGTACTTTGACCAATTTCAACCTGATCATTTTCTTTAAAATTTACATTTTTAATTTTTCCAGTATATGGTGCCCGAATTAAGTATTCCATCTTCATAGCTTCAATTACCATAAGCACCTCTCCCTTTTTTACTGAATCACCATTCTTTACTTTTACACTTACAACTTTTCCTGAGATAGGTGAACTGAGGTTTCCCTCTTCTCTTTTTCTTACTTTTTTCTTACCTGTTAGTTCAACTGGTTTTACCCTAAATACTTGACCATTTACAAAAACAAATTTTTCTTTTTCACCTTCAGTAATTATTGATTTAATGATTCTATCTGCAATCTTTATCTTAAGCTGTCCAGGTTTAGTTTCTTCTGCTTCAACTTTGTATTCGGTGTTATCATATGTTATAAAAAAATAATTTTCCCTACGTTCAATTGTAACATTGTATACATGATTTTCATGTTCGTAATTTATAAACATAATTATATCCCCCTTCCACCAACTCTCCACCTTCCAAAATGCTTCCAAGGTGAATGGGGGTCTGCTTCTTTGTATCTAACAATTTCTTCTCTTTTTGTATGAATTGAATCATAGACTGCAAGTGAAATTATTGCATCAATTGGCAAACCATCTTTTGTAATGGTCCAATCCTTAAAATAATCGTCAATAAAATGAGTAGAGATATTTCCTTTTCTAAATTCATCATGCTTTAATACTTCACTTAAAAATGAAATATTTGTGGTAACCCCTAATACTACATAATGGGATAGTGCCCATTTCATTTTATTCAAACATTCCTCCCTATTTTCAGCATAAACAACAAGTTTAGATAGAAGTGGATCGTAATAAGGTGTAATTTTAATACCTGAGAATATTCCAGAATCATCCCTAATATTTGGGCCCTTTGGTGGATCTACTTTTGAAATAGTACCAGTACTTGGTAAAAATCCATTTGCGGGATCTTCTGCATATATACGGCATTCAATAGCATGACCTCTTTGTATTATTTCACTCTGTTTTAAAGTTAGTTTTTCACCGCTGGCAATTCTAAGTTGCCATTTTGCAAGGTCAATTCCTGTTGTTGCTTCAGTTATTGGATGCTCTACTTGCAATCGAGTGTTCATTTCCATAAAATAAAAATTCAGATCTTTATCAATCATGAATTCAACAGTTCCTGCATTTGTGTATCCAACAGCCTTTGCTGCAGCAACAGCTGCATGTCCCATTTTTTTGCGAAGTTCAAGTGTCATTACTGGAGATGGGGTTTCCTCAATAATTTTTTGATGTCTTCTCTGAATTGAGCATTCCCTTTCAAAAAGATGAATCACGTTATCATGTTCATCAGCTAGTATTTGAAACTCAATATGCCTTGGTTTATCAATATATTTTTCAAGAAATACACTATCATCTCCAAAAGCTGATTTTGATTCACGCTTTGCACCTTCTATTGATTGTTCTAGTAGATCTTCTGAATAAACAATTCTCATACCCTTACCGCCACCACCAGCAGTAGCTTTTACAAGGAGAGGAAAACCTATCTTTTTTCCCTCTCTTATTAGAGTATCTGTATTCTGTTTTAGACCATGATATCCAGGGATTACAGGCAATCCAGCTTTCTCCATTGTTGTTTTTGCAGCAATCTTATCTCCCATCAAACTGATTACTTTTGAATCAGGACCAATAAATTTTATACCAATATCCTTACAGGATTTAGCAAAATCAGGATTTTCTGCCAAAAAACCATAGCCTGGATGAATAGCTTCAGAACCGGTTCCTTCTGCTATTTTTATAATTTTTGGAATGTTTAAATAGCTCTCAATTGGTGTTGGATCGCCAAGATTTATTGATTCATCTGCTATTTGAACATGTGTTGCGTCTTTATCAACATCAGAATATATAGCAACAGTTTTAATCCCCATCTCTTGACAAGCCTTTATTATTCTAACAGCAATTTCCCCACGGTTTGCTACAAGAACTTTTTTAAACAAATCATTCACTCCACTTTGATTTTCTTTTTTTAAGAAAAGCATTTATACCTTCTTGTCCTTCATCAGAAATTCTAAGTTCTGATATTTTTTCAACTGTAAATTTTTTGTATTTCTCAACTTCCATTTTTTCAATTGAATCAATCAAATTCTTTACTTGTTTTATTGCAATGGGACCCGATGAACGAAGAAGTTTAATATAAAATTCGATTTTATTATCAATTTCATTTTCAGGTACTACATAATCAATAAGACCAATATTTTTTGCATATTCAGAATCAAATCTTTCCCCTGTAATAAAAAGCCTTCTCATATTTGAAATATTTACACGTCTTGCGATATAAGTAGAAATAACAGCAGGAATTATACCAAGTTTTACTTCACTGAAAGCGAATTTACAATCAGGAACAGCTATTGCTATATCACAAACTGCAAAAAGTCCTAATCCTCCTCCAAATGCATGACCATTGACACGACCAATAACCGGTTTTGGACAGTTATATATGCTATCATAAAGTGATACCAGAAGTCTACTATCCTTAATATTTTCCTCTTTTGAATATTTCACCATACTCTTCATCCAATTAAGGTCAGCACCTGCACAAAATGATTTTCCCTTACCTGTTAGAATAATTATTCTTGTTTTTTCATCATAACCAAATTTTTCAAAACAAGTTGTAAGTTGTTTCATAAGTTCTTCGCTCATAGCGTTATGAACTTCAGGTCTATTAAGATATATAGTAACAACATCTTTATCTTGTTGGATTTCGATGCTATCATCCTTCATTGCTGCTCCCCCAAAGTCTGTTCTGGCGATGATAGCTTGAATAGATAAATGTTTCTAAAGTTTTACCATTATTTACTAAAAAAATCTTATTTTCCCTTAAATATCGGTTTTCTTTTTTCAACAAATGCAGTTACTCCTTCATTGAAATCTTCTGTACCTGCTGCAAATGATGCTGTTATACTTTCTAATTCTAAGTGGGAAACCATATCATTTTCCATACTTTTGTTAATAAGCATTTTTGCTTTACCAACAGCAATTGGTGCTAATCTTTTGAATTTAATAACAAATTCTTCAACAATTGTGTCTAAATCATCAGAATCAACTAAATGGTTTATAATCCCAAGATTTAATGCTTCTTCAGCAGTGAAAGTTTTGGATGTCAGAATGTATTCACATGCTTTTTGATAACCAACTAATTTAGTAAAAAATTGTGTACCACATCCTGGAGCAAGTCCTATACCGATAAATGCTGTACCAAACTTTGCTTCTTTTACAGCAATTATAATGTCACATGCTATTGCAAGAGAAAGTCCAGCACCAAAAGCATGACCATTAACTGCAGCAATAACTGGTTTTTCCATATTTCTCATTTCTATAACACATTTATGTATACCTCTAGTTAATTCTCTTAAAAATTTTGATTTATCTTTAGATGCATACATCTCTTTAACATCTCCGCCACCACAGAATCCCTTGCCTGTACCTTTTAATACAACTGCTTTGATTTCCTTTTTATTAGATATTTCATTTAGGGCTTTATAGAGCTCTTCACCAAGTTTCATATCAAATGAATTTAACCTATCTGGTCTATTTAATGTAATATATGCTATATCATCCTTAATTTCTGAAGTTAATGTTTCATAATTCATATAAATCAAATTCTGAGAATAAAGATTCAAATTTAAATCTTAGGGAAAAACATAAATAAACAATTAACAATCCCATCGGACACTAATATATAGCATGGGTTTTCAATATGGAAATTACAATATATATTGATAAATACAAAAATGCTAGATACAATTATTTCCATTGGAGATATGAACTTAATGTGGTATATAAGATATCTTTAGCTTTTTGTTTTGCATGTATAACTGGCCTTTTGGCACAGTTAAGATTTTATTTACCTGGTACACCTGTTCCTTTAACAGGTCAGGTATTTGGTGTTTTGCTTGCTGGAATTTTACTTGGAAAATATGGTGGGATTAGTCAGTGTATGTATGTTGGAATTGGTGCTTTTGGTGTTCCATGGTTTTCAGGTTTTAATGCCGGTTTTGCGTATATAGCAGGACCAACTGGTGGATATTTATTAGGCTTTATTTTTGCAGCTTTTTTTATTGGTTTTATTATTGATAGATATATCAAATCAAGAAACTTTTTTAGTATGCTTATTTTAATGTTTTTTTCAACTGTAATTCTTATTTACATTCCTGGTTTAATTCATCTATATTTATGGATGGGTGCTTCAATTGGTATTTGGGAATTATTGACAATTGCAGTTTTGCCTTTCATATTTGGTGATATATTAAAAACTGTAATTGCTACTTTAATCGCAACTAGTATAATACCTAAGGTAGCTTATGGAAAAGAAGTTGATTCCTGAAAATGAATTATTTGATATTGAGAAAATAACAAAGAATCTTAGATCAAAAATTATAGGAAAAAAGATACATTATTTTAAAAAAATTTCATCAACAAATTCTTATGCTAAAAAGTTAATAAAAGAATTTACAGATGAAGGAACAATTGTTGTTGCTGATGTTCAAACTCAAGGGCGGGGTAGGAAAAATAGACTTTGGCATTCGCCATTTGGAGGATTATGGTTTTCTATCATTTTATATCCAGATTTACCTCCTGAAAGTGGTATGCTTATAACAATGGCTGTATCAATTTCAGTTGCTCAAGCAATTAAAGAAACTACAGGTATGAATGCTAAAATTAAATGGCCAAATGATCTTTTAATTAGAAATAAAAAGGTTAGCGGAATTCTTACTGAATTAGATGCTAGTTCGTATAAAATTAATTATGCAATTATTGGAATTGGTATCAATGTAAATAATAAAATAAATGATGAACTTAAAACGATTGCATGTTCCTTAAAACAAGAAAATAATAAAGATATTTCTAGAATTAAAATTTTTATATCAATCCTTGAAAATTTTGATTTTTATTATGACAAATTAAAAAACAAAGATTTAGATTTCATAAAAAAGACTTGGCTTTCTTTTACAAATATTTTAAATAAAAAAATTCAGGTAACTGAGAATAAAAAAGTAATAGAAGGAGTATTTTTGGGTATCAATGATTTAGGCCATCTTATTTTAGATACTAAATTTGGTGAAATAAAAATTATTACTGGAGATATTAAATATTTATAAAATCAATAAATTTACAAATTATAATATATAAGTTTATAATAATTAATTTAAATGTACACTTTTAAATATTTATTTAATAATCTTTTACAATTTTTTATAAAAATTTAATTTTTAATAATATTTAAATTTCAAAAAGGGATATTTATATATATGTAAGACGATTATCAATTGTTAATTTGGGGTGGTAATTGGAATGAAAGACATAAATGTCAAAAAAATCTTAGTATTTAGCATAGTAATGCTATTAGTTGGAGCTGTTTTTATACCATATACATCTGGAGAAAAATATTTTAGAAATAATGAAATTGTTATAATTAATGTTAGCCAATATGATGACACAACAGATATAAATTATGAAATTAATGGATTTTCAAAATCTCCAATTATTATAAACGATATTGAATATTCAAAAATTCTAATTGGTGAGGAATCAAATTTACTTTTAACTGGAAAACCAGATATTCCAAATATTTGTCGTAGCATTTTAATACCCGATACTGCAAAAATGAGAATTGAGGTTATTGATAGTTCATATATTGAATATAATGATGTTTTAATTGCTCCGTCAAAAGGTGATTTACCTCGGTCTGTTGATCCCGATGAAATTCCTTATGAGTTTGATGAAGTATATAATGTGGATGAATGGTATCCTGGTGATATTGCAAAACTTAGAGAACCATACATTTTGAGAGATTATAGAAGTCAAGTTGTGGAAATCTATCCAATTCAATACAATCCTGTTAAAAAATTAATGCGCTTCTATACAGATATTGAAGTAAAAGTTTTTAAAAATGGTATTGATAATATCAATATTATAAGTAGAGATAATTTACCAGATAGTATCGATGCTGACTTTAAATTGATTTATAAAAATCATTTTATCAACTTTGGTAAATCAGAAAGATATGATCCTGTTTCTGAACAAGGTAATATGTTGATAATTACATATGATAGTTTTTGGAATTCAATGATACCTTATTTCCAATGGAAAAATATGAAAGGTATTCCAACAGAGATGGTCAATGTTTCTTCAATTGGTGATGCAAATGCAATTAAAAATTATATTGCAAATTATTACAACGATTATGGTCTTACATATGTATTGCTGGTAGGAGATGCTGCTCAGGTTCCAACTCTTTATATTTCACAATATTCTAGTTCAGCGACAGATCCTAGTTATTCATATATTGTTGGTAATGACAATTATCAAGATTTGTTTATTGGTCGTTTTTCAGCACAAAATATTGAACAATTAGAAACCCAAATTGAACGATCACTTGAATATGAGAAATATCCTCAACAAGATGCAGAATGGTATCAAAAAGGAATTGGAATTGCTTCAAATCAGGGACCTGGAGACGATGGTGAATATGATGATGAGCATATAGATAATATCAGGGAAGATTTATTAGCCTATACATACACAGAAGTCGATCAAATTTATGATCCACAAGGTACTTCAAGTATGGTTACTGATGCATTAAATGAAGGTCGAAGTACCATTAATTATTGTGGTCATGGTTCTCCAACCTCTTGGGGTTCTACAGGTTTTAATAATAATGATATCAATAACTTAGAAAATGATAATATGCTACCTTTCATAAGTTCTGTTGCTTGTAATAATGGTGAGTTTGATAATTATGATGCTTGCTTTGCAGAAGCTTGGCTTAGAGCAACAAATAATGGTGAACCAACAGGTGCCATTGGAGTTTTTGCCTCAACACAAAGTCAAAGCTGGGACCCACCAATGGATGCCCAAGACGAAATTATAGATATTTTAGTTGAATCATATAATGATAATATTAGAACAAGCTTTGGTGCATTATGCTTTGAAGGAACAATGCATATGATGGATGAATATGGTTCAGGTTGTTATGATGAGACTGATACATGGACTGTATTTGGAGATCCTTCATTACAAGTAAGAACCGATAGTCCAGAGGATTTAACTGTTGAACATGATGAACTTATGCCAATTGGTGCAGAGTTTTTTGAAGTAGAAATTCCTGGAGTTAAAAATGCTCTTTGCGCAATATCACATGGATATGAATTATTAGGATACGGTTATTCAGATGAAAATGGTCATGCAGAAGTTGTTTTCTTTGAGGTTATAGAATTTATGGAAGATGTAAAGCTTGTTGTTACAGCATATAATAAAAACCCATATTATGCAGATTTACAAATTGGTAGCAGTTATCCTCCTGAAATACCAACAATTGATGGTCCAATATCTGGTAGAATAAATAAGACATATCAATTTACTGCTCAAACAACAGATCCAGAAGGAGATCAGATTTTTTATAAATTTGACTGGGGAGATGGAACATATACAGATTGGATAGGACCTGTAACATCCGGAACATCTGTTTCTGGATCTCATGCTTGGTCAGAGATTGGTGAATATGAGGTAAAAGTAAGAGCAAAAGACATTGAAGGAGCAGGGAGTAAGTGGTCAGATGCCTATACTGTAATTATGGATATTCCAGATCTCAATTTACGTATGAAGGGTGGTTTATTCAATATAAAAACTACAATTATAAATGAAGGTATTGCAGAAGCTGATAATCTAAATTGGGAGATTTCTCTTGAAGGAGGCATTATACTCCTTGGCAGAAGCACTACAGGTACAATAACAAATATCTCTGCAGGTGGAGAAGTCTCAATAATATCCAATTTAATTTTAGGTTTAGGTGAAGTAAATATTAGAATTATTATTAGTGGACCGGATTGTTATGTAAATAAAGACCGTGGCGGTAAAGTATTACTTGCATACGTTCATGTTAATCCAGGTGGAGAATAATAATACAACTTTACTGTAATTTGAGGTTCATCCTCAATTCAATAATTTAATACCCTATCTATAGGGGGAGATGACAATATGAACAAAAGATTTCTTAGTATAGTATTAACTATAGTATTTTTTACTGCTGGAACAATAAATGTAAGTTCATTTCAAGTAAATAATGAGATTAATAACAATTCATTAGATGAACAATGGATAAAAAACAATCCTGATAGTTTACCTATATGGCTTACAGCTGAAGAATTAACTAGACTTGATGAAATTGGTAAGGGTTTTTTACCAACAAGTGAACCTCCTACACCAATTAGACAACCGGCCGAGTTCGAACCAATGCAAGGAGTTTTAATACGTTATCCTTTTGGAATTTCTTATAGTGTAATTGCTGAGATGTCTGAGGATGTTGAAGTTGTTACAATTGTAAATGATAATACAGAAAAAAATTTTGTAATCTCTGAATATCAAACATATGGAGTAAATTTGGATAATTGTGATTTTTTAATAGCTGCTAGTGATAGTTATTGGACAAGAGATTATGGTCCATGGTTTATTTTTAATGGTAATAATGAACAAGGTATTGTTGATTTTATTTATAATAGACCAAGACCAAATGATAATCAAATTCCTGTAAAGTTTGGAAATGCCTATAGCATACCTGTTTATGGGATGAATTTAGAAACTGCTGGTGGAAACTATATGACAGATGGTCATGGAATTTCAGTATCAACGGATCTTGTATGGACTGAAAACCCAGGTTATACCCATGAAGAAATTGATCAGATGTTACAAGATTTCTGTGGAATTGAAACATATCATGTTGTACCAGACGCACTTGGTGAATATATTGAACATATTGATTGTTGGGCAAAATTTCTGGCACCAGATGTAATAATGATTATTAAAACCTCAACTAGTCATAGTAATTATGATGAAATTGAGGATGCAGTTGAATATTTTGAAAATCAAACTAGCTGCTATGGAACACCATATAAAATTGAAAGAGTTTATACTCACCTGAGTGAACCATATATTAATTGTTTAATTTTAAATTCAAAAGTCCTTGTACCTATCACAGGCAGTCAATGGGATGATGAAGCAATTGAATCATATGAAGATGCAATGCCAGGTTATGAAGTTCTTGGATTTACAGGTTCATGGCAATCAACTGATGCTTTGCATTGTAGGGCAAAGGGTATTGTAGATCGTTATATGCTATATATTAATCATATTCCTCTCTATGGTGATCATTATGAAACTGATGGATATAACATTACAGCTAGCATTTTTCCATATAGTGGAGTGGATTTAATATTAGAATCAACTGGTGTTTATTGGAAGATAGAGGGGGGTTCTTGGAATTTTATAGAAATGGAATCATTAGGAAATAATGAATATTTTGCATTAATTCCATCACAAGAAGATGGAACTGCTATCTCTTATTATATTCATGCAGAGGATGATTCTGGAAAAACTGAGAATCATCCATATATCGGTGAAGCTTGGGCTCATACATTCACTGCACGAATTGTTAATGAACCTCCTGAAATAATAGATTTATATGGTCCAACTGAGGGAAGAAAAGGAGAAGAATACACATTTTGTGTAACTGCAGTCGATCCAGATTATGATATTATGTTTGCACGTTGGAACTGGAAGGACGGTAATTCAACAGATTGGCTTGGACCTTACAGTTCTGGAGAGGAAATATGCGCGTCTCATATATGGCAGAAAGAAGGAACTTTTTCTATAGAGGTAACAATAAAAGATGCTCATGGGGCTGAAGATACTGCTAATCTACAAATCAAAATACCGCGTTATAGATTTTTAGATTTAAAATTTTTATTTAATATTCTAGAAAAAATATTATTTAAGTATCCAATTTTAAAGGTTGTAATATATAATACTTTAAAATAGTATATTTTTTTAAAGAATATTTTAAATATAATAACCAAAATGCTTATAAATTAACAAGTGTTAAATATTACTGCCTATTGATATAAGGTGGAGGTAAAAAAATGAATTCTAATAGAGGTAAAATTGGAGCAGTTGTTTTAGCAGCTTTTCTTTTCGGAACAGCATTATTTGTTCCAGTGAGCTCAGTTGAAATTGAACAATATAGATTTGATTATGATGAATATGAACAGGAGTGGTATGAAAATCAAGAGAAATTAGATTCTCTTATGTTGGATCGTTCCTATATTCTGTATCCACCCATAGGACCTATGGGTCGAGATAATAACGATGATGCAGGATATAGAAAGGATGCAGGTGACCAATGGCTTCGTGCTAATGCAATATATCCTGGAGAAATCATAGACTATTGGCCAGGTAGAGGAGATACTGGTAAATTAGAAATAACATATGATGAGGAAGATTGGTATTACTTTGGAGTCTGTAATGGAATGTCAATTGATGTTACCTTAACAGTTCCAACAGATTACGATTTTGATCTTTATCTATGGGATATTAATGAATTAGAGAGAGCAAGTTCAACAAATCCAGGGTCTGCAACTGAAACTATATCTTATACTGCAGATTATACTGGTTTTTGGTATATTAGCTTTCATTTCATTGATGGACCTGCAGAAGCTCAATATACATTTTCCGTAGATCTTGGTAGTCAGGATGATGCTAATAGCGGTGGAGATGCAGGTGATGACTTTGGTACTGCTACAAGCATTATAGATGGAACTTACCATGCATATCTTGATAAAGATGATGATGAAGATTGGTATCAATTCTCGGTAAATGAAGGACAAGGAATCAGATTTAATTTACATGTAGAGGATGAAGCTCCTTTATCTGATTTTGATGTATATCTATATAATCCATCAGGTGAGGAGGTTCATAGAGAAGCATATTATGGTGATGATCAACTTTATATACGTGCAGATACAAGTGGCAATTGGAGAGCAAAAGTAAAAATCTTTCCAGGATATACTGATATACCTGAGCCAACTGAATGGGATTATTGGACTTATGGGTCAGGTGCTTACAAATTTGATTTTGCAATTTTATCATCCGGTCCTGAACCACCAGAACCAATACCACAACCTGATATCACGACCATTGCCCAGACATTCAAAGTTATAAATGGTCCTGGTACAAATGCAGATGAGTATGGATATCTTGCTTCTATTCCTGCATGTAATTATATGGATGGTGGAATGAGGTATTTGGCACCTATTGTATATACAGGTGACACCACTCCAACAGAATGGTATGGTACTGTTGATGATACTACTGACTATTTACTTGATGATTGGAACACATATCTATCTTCAAAAGGTAGATCAGCTATTGAATATATCGTTCCATCAGATCCTATAGAAGCAGCTGCACAAATAGCAACTGATGCATGGACTTCTTCAGATCTGGCTGTTGTTGCTGTAGATGGTACGCCTTATGAAGATTCTACAGATATAGCATTACAAAAATCAACAACTCTAAAACGTGTTGCAGAAACTGAAACAATTTACTGTAGAGATGATGAGAAAATTACAGATCTAGCCGGTTATAAAGCCTATGTTATGAATATAATGCCTAAGTGGGGAGCAATAAATATTTCAATTGATGGAGGTAATAGAGAACCTTACTTGTTTAATTTCTTCCCAAGGTTTATGTTAATGGGTGATGATTGGTGGCCAGTTCATGTTGAAGAAAAATATGATATTTATTACCCAGTTACAACATTGGGTGTTTGGGGTGCCGGGGTTCAAACTATTGGAAGTCAAGATGATTGGGATTTTGTAATCACAAAGATAGCAGGAGATCGTTATAAAATTAAGATTGATGACTTCAGATCAACATTGAAAGTAACTGTTACAACTCCAGTGCCTGATGATCTACTTGTGATTTTGGTTGATCCTGCCGGTCATGTTAGGGCGCCAGACGTTCCAAATTGGAATGGTGGACCAATTAATCCAATCCATGAATGGAATGGTATAGACCATGATAATTATCCACCAGATTGTGATGCTTGGAGAACTTGGGACCCAGAACCGCATACTGAATTTTCTGCAGAAGTTTTACATCCAGAAAAAGGGAATTGGGTAGCAATCGTTGTTCCAAGATACGCAGAAGGCTCAAGTAGCATTGATTATACTATTACTGCTGAAGTAAAAGAACTTAACACTAAAAGGATGAGTGCTGCAATTTCTGCAGCAAACGCAGCAGTTATTGCTTCTCAGGAACATGTTCCATTGTTATATGTAACAGAAGATGGAGTTCCTGCTGAAACTCAAGCTGCATTTGATGCCCTAGGTGTAAATGATGTAATTTTTGTTCACAGTGATAATTTAGGAAATAAAGTTACTGGAGATTTACCAAACGTTGTTCATGATTTGGATTCACTGCAGGCAATTGTTGATCACATAAAGGATTATTCGCATACTGAAAACTATATAACAATTACTTCCTTAAAAACTGGTGATGGATATTTCGCCCCATCTGCTTATATTGCCGCATATCATTGTGCTCCAGTTCTTCAAATTGATGGTGCAGCAGGAGCTACTACGACTAGTGCAAGTACATTATTTATAGGTGAGATAGAAGGAAATACTTATTGCTATGATTCTGAAAAACAAGAATTCTTATGGACTAACCCTGAAGATTGGGTACCAGTTGATTCAAATCCAAATCCTCCAGAAAATTCTGTGTATCTAGGTTCGACTAGTGATATTATTTATGGTATAAATTCTGAGTATGGTGATCCTGTTTGGACTTACCCATCTAATTTAGACGACCAACAGTTGACTTCTTCTGGTTATATCTATCTAAACCTTGATGATAAAGTAGTTATCTGTAAATCAGACTCTGGTGATGATGTATGGAGTACTCCTGTTAGTGGAAAGGAGGCTGTTCCTCCCGCATCAATGGCAGAACGTATTGATAGCTGGAGAAACTGGGGTGGAGATTACTATCATGGAAATCGTGCACCAGGTCATCTTCCAGATCATAATGCGCCAATTGAAAATACAAGCTGGGATCTTCTAAAACAAATTTTAAACTACCTATTAAAAGGAGAAGGTGAGCTACCACCATTTGGACTTGATGCTAAGAGATATTGGTTTGAGTATATGCATGATGGTATGTATAATTACATAAATAGCTTAGGTCTAGATTTGTTTGGAAGGGAAGCATATTTATTTGTTGCTCCTCGTGAAGATATTAATTTGGAACTGCATTTTGCTATGATGGGTAATAAGTCAATGGCAGGACACATTCCAGGTAAAACTCCTGCTTACATAAATGATGTTATTGTAAGAAACGTTTTGTATCCAGCATTAATTTTTGCAAATCCAAATAGAGATGTTACAACTACACAAGCAATGAACTTCCCAGATGGTGAGAGTTGGACAATGAACAATGGAAAAAGTGGTACAACATACGCAACTAGAACTATCAAAAGAGATTTTATGTCTCATTTCAGAACCTTTGATGGGCATTGTCTCTGGGATGCTCATATAGAGAGAATGAACGAAGGAGCAAGTGTTATGTATTACTCAGGTCATGGAACAGGTGGAAGTGGAATTTCTGCAGTTTATATTCAAAATGAATTTTCTAACTACCCTGAAGTGATCTGGTATGATGCATGGCGAAGCTACATGTATGACAGCTGGAGAACACCAAGAGATGAAGGTAGACGATGGTTTAATCCTGAACCTCCAAATCTATATGATATCGTTCACTACAAATGGGTCGATCAATTAACCGAAAATCTCAGAAGTAATGCAATATTCTATATGTCATGCTCTACTGCACAACAATTTGCACCATTAGTTTATCTTGACCACGGAGCAGTTTTGTTCTATGGAAATGCAGGATCTGGACTATGTCCACAAGAAGATCTTATGGATGATTATTATTTCGAAAAGATAATGGTTGAAGGAGAGTCTATCGGTGAAGCATATGCAGATCTTGTCTGGCTTTTCCAAAGAGATTTTACTACAGGGGATCCAGTACCGATGTATGGTCCTTCTTCTCTACAATTAACAACAGTTCACTGTATATATGGTGATCCAACACTTGTTATATACAGTCCAGAATGGACAAGTCCTGCATCAATTGATGCAGTTGTTGATGGATCAGGTAACTCCCAGCCATATGCACCAGATATATCCGGTCCAACATTTGGAAAACCCGGAACAGAGTATGAATTCACATTTACTGTTTCTGACCCAGAAAGCGATGATGTTTATCTATACGTTGACTGGGGCGATGGTGATAATGAAGATTACTCCGGACCATATACCTCTGGTGACGATGTAGTTCTAAGTCATACATTCTCTGGACAAGGTGCTTACATTATAAAAGCAAAATCAAAAGACATAAGTGATTCAGAAGGTCCATGGGGCGCTCTTCAAATCAATATTCCAAGACCAAAGGTATTTGCATTTATTCAAATACTTGAAAGAATAATACAGAGATTCCCAATGCTAGAGCGCATCGTTTCAATATTTCCGCTGTACAACAAAATAACAAGTCTCTAGAAATATAAAAACATCTTCTATGATAATTCTGTCATGGAAGAACCTCTTTTTTTCTTTTCCATAACACAATTAATCTCGTGTTGAGTTTTACATTACCTTTATCAATC